>Ga0326727_10002191_pt1 | contig 68356 bp, 44 predicted proteins | sample MB2enrmetagenome_FD_207643 | JGI IMG/M metagenome (GOLD analysis project Ga0326727, IMG submission 207643) | Lab enriched peat soil microbial communities from McLean, Ithaca, NY, United States - MB29MY | ecosystem: Environmental > Terrestrial > Soil > Wetlands > Peat | place: USA: New York...
TCCACCCCGCATTGCTGCGACGCAGTTACGGTTCGATACCGCACGATTCTTCACCGCACAGGAGCGGACTTCCACCGCTCCGTCTTCCTGCCTTCTCAGGCACACTAGGGCGCGTCACTGACCGATTACTCAGAAGCAGCTCGGCAGGTCGGCTCGCGTGGGAGGAACCGGCCCCGATGCGGCTGGCCCCCACAGTTCCCGTCGCGCACGGCAACTAGCCCGCCATCTACACATGCGAGGTTTGGAGGGAAACGGTTCAAGGGAGGTGAGAATATGTGTTTGAGCTTCTCCCCCCAAACGGCGTTAACCTGTCAGCATGGTGAAGAAATTGTTCCTACTGGACGGGATGGCGCTGGTGTATCGGGCGCATTTCGCGTTTATCAGCCGTCCGATTCTCACGTCCAAGGGGGTGAACACCTCGGCGCTGTACGGGTTCACCCAGACGCTGCTCGACATCCTCAAGAACCGGCAGCCCACCCACCTGGGCGTCGCGTTCGATACCGAAGCGCCGACACAACGGCACACCGAGTTCGCCGATTACAAGGCGCACCGGGAGAAGATGCCCGAAGACCTGAGCGCCGCCCTTCCCCACGTCCGGCGGATGGTCGAGGCGTTCAGTGTCCCTGTCCTCATCTGCGACGGCTACGAGGCCGACGACCTCATTGGGACGCTGGTCCGGCGCGCGGATAAGGAAGGCTTCCAGTCGTACATGGTCACGTCCGACAAAGACTTCGGCCAACTCGTGACGCCGAACATTTTCATCTACAAGCCCTCGCGGAGCGGGGAGGGGGTGGAGATTATGGGCTTGGCGGAGGTTCAGAACCGCTGGGGTGTCCAGAACCCCGAGCAGGTGGTGGATGTGCTAGCGCTGATGGGTGACGCCTCGGATAACATCCCGGGCGTGCCCGGCATTGGCGAGAAGACGGCCATGAAACTCATCGCCCAGTACGGAACGCTGGACAACCTGCTGGCGCATGCGGGCGAATTGACTGGCCGGGTGAAGCAGACCCTCGAAACCAACCGCGAGCAGGCGCTGCTCTCCAAGCGCCTGGCGACCATCAACTGCGAGGTCCCCTGCCCCGTTGGGACGGACGCGCTCGTGGTGCGGCCCCCCGACGAGGAGAAGCTTAAGGCCTTGCTCGTGGAGTTCGAATTCAACTCGATTGGCCGGCGCTTGTTTGGCGAGGACTTCAAGGCGGGAAGAGGGGCGGGAAGTCTAGCGTCCAAAAAGTCATCCGGGGTGGCGCCGGGTGATAGACCGGGCGAGCAGTTGGTGCTGGTGGCGGAGACGGAGGGAGTAGCGCGGGAAGCGGAGGCGGCGCCGGCTCCGACATCTGCGAACCTCAAGACCATTGCTGATGTGCCCCACGCGTATCATTTGGTGGACTCGCCAGCCGAGCGGGCGAAGCTCATCAAGACCTTGCAAGCGAGGGATTGCTTCTGCCTGGATACCGAGACCACCAGCCTCGACCCCAAGGAGGCGCGTCTGGTTGGGCTGGCCTTCTCGTTTGCGCCGCACACGGGCTATTACGTACCCGTGCCGCAGGATGCGGCTGGTGCAAGAGGTGTGCTGGACGAGTTCCGACCGGTGCTCGAATCGGAGAAGATCGAGAAGGTCGGGCACAATCTCAAGTTCGACCTGAGCGTGCTCAAATGGCAGGGTGTTTCGGTAGGGGGGAAGCTCTTCGATACGATGGTGGCGCACAGCCTGATCGAGCCCGAGATGCGCCACACGATGGATTATCTGTCCGAGGTTTATCTCGGCTACACGCCAGTGCCGATCAGCAGGCTGATTGGGGACGGGAAAGCGGGCCAGCTCAACATGGCCGACGTGCCGGTAGCCAAGGTGGCCGAATACTCCGCCGAGGACGCCGACGTGACCTGGCAACTCCGCGCCGCGCTCGAACCGCTGCTGAAGCAGAAGGGGCAGGAGCGGGTCTTTTATGAGGTTGAGTCGCCCCTGATTCCGGTGTTGGTGGACATGGAATTCGAGGGGATCAAAGTGGATGCGGCTGCGCTGGCTGAGTTCGGCGCGCAGCTCTTGAAGGAAATGGATAATGCCGAGAAGACCATCTACCTGCTGGCCGGCACCACCTTCAACCTCAATTCACCGCGGCAACTGGGCCAGGTTCTCTTCGACCTCCTGAAGATAGGCGGCGTGCCCAAGAAGACCAGGACCGGTCAATACGCCACGGACGAGCAAACGCTCCTCGGACTGGCACCGGACCATGAAATCGTCCGGCGCCTGCTCGAATACCGCACGGCCTCCAAGCTGAAGTCCACCTACGCCGACGCGCTGCCCGAGGCGATCTGGCCCGCGACTGGCCGTGTCCACACGACTTACAACCAGGTGATGACCGCGACCGGGCGGCTCAATTCGCAGAATCCGAACTTGCAGAACATCCCCATCCGCACCGAGCGCGGCCAGGAAATACGCAAGGCGTTCGTCCCCCGCGGCAGCGAGTATCGGTTGCTGTCAGCAGACTACTCGCAGATCGAGTTGCGCATCCTCGCGGCCCTCAGCCATGAGACCGCGATGCTGCAGGCTTTTCAAGACGGCATGGACATCCACGCGGCGACCGCGGCCCGGGTGTTCGGCGTCGCCCCCGATGGGGTCACCCCGGAGATGCGCCGTAAAGCGAAGATGGTCAACTTCGGCATCGCCTACGGCATCTCGGCCTTCGGCCTGTCGCAGCGGCTGGGCATCCCGCGCGCGGAAGCCGGCGAGATCATTGACCAATACTTCAAAAAGTTCCCCGGCATCCGCCGCTACATGGACGAAACCATCGCCTTCGCCCGGAAGCATGGCTACGTGGAAACCGTAACTGGCCGCCGCCGGTACGTGCGCGACATTCGCTCCGCCAACAACACCGTGCGCGGTGGCGCCGAGCGCAATGCCATCAACGCCCCCATCCAGGGCACGGCAGCGGACATGATCAAGCTCGCCATGATCAGCATCCACCGCGAGCTGGCTCGACGGAAGCTCAAGACCCGCATGCTCCTCCAAGTCCACGATGAACTCGTGTTCGACTTCTACCTGCCGGAGCAGAATGAGGTCCAGCCGATGGTGGAGGAGAGGATGAAGACCGCCATCACACTGGACGTGCCGATCGTCGTGGAGATGGGGGTAGGCGAGAACTGGCTGGCGGCGCACTGAAGGTCGCGCGCGCAGATTACGCCTTGAGTGGGGCCGAGGCTGCCGTTAGATTGCTTGGAAGTGACACCGCAAGCCGCACTGGACCTTCAGGTTGAGCGCTACCGCGGCATGACGCGCGAGGAGCGTGTTGGCATCGCGCTTCGCCTGCACGAAATGGCTTGCGAGATGGCGCGCCTGGGCATCCGGCGGCAGCATCCCAAGGCCACTCCGGCGGAGGTGGAAGGGTTGCTGCGGCAAAGGCTGGAGCTGGCCCGAGCTTTGTGACCGAACAGGAACTGCTTCTGGATTGCGTGCGCCGCCTGAACGTGAGCGGCGTCCAGTACATGCTCACGGGGTCTATGGCCAGTAACGCCTGGGGCATTCCGCGCACGACGCACGACCTCGACTTTGTCATTCAGTTGCCAACTTCCCAAATCCCGGCCCTGGTCAAGGCCTTTGCCGACCCGGATTACTTTGTGGACGAAGCGTCGGTCCGCGGGGCTTATGAACCGCCGCATCAATTCAACGTCATTCATGTACCCTCTGCCTTGAAGGCAGACTTCTGGCTGCTGCGGCCCGTTCCGTTTGAGCGGGAAATGTTCAGCCGTCGGCTGAAGGATGTCTGGTTCGGGGAACCGCTCTGGCTGGCGACGGCCGAGGACGTTATTCTCCACAAGCTTTACTGGAACCGGATCACGCCTTCCGACCGACAGCTCGCCGATGTGGTCGGGGTAGTGCAAGTGCAACGGGGAAAGCTGGACGAAGGCTATTTGCGGCACTGGGCCGGGCAGCTTGCCGTCGCGCGGGAAATGGAAGCCGCCTTGTCGGGCAGGCTCAAGCCAAAGCAGACCTGAGCCTGTGCAGCATCACTGTGCCGTGCGGCCCCATCCGAGGGTAGTTGGCCGCGGTTGAGGAGGCCGGCTGGCGGGTGAAACGGAACAGGGTGTGCCCGGCAAGGATGCAGTCATGGTCGTGCAGCGTCTCCGCAATAACGCGGCGTCCGGCTACCCAGGTGCCGTTGCGTGAGTTAAGGTCCTTGATGACGTAGTCCTCGCCTTCGCGCGAGATGAGGAAATGGCGGCGCGACACGCCCTCATCCTCGATGCTGACCTTGGCCTGACCGCTGCGGCCAACGAGGATCGGCGCCTCTTCAATGTCCCACCGGCCCGCCCTGGAGCCGTCATTATTGATCTGGTATAGCGTTGCCATAATCACACTGACTCTGGAGTGGCTGCCGGGGTCGGATATTCGCCGGCAACCTCTCTACCTATTATTAAGGAAAAACCAGCCAAAGGTTACAATATATCGCCTGATTTCTCAGCTTGCGGTTGGGGAGTCGTTCCTTACATTGTCCCTCCTTTGAGCGTCGGGTCTGATGGGAACGGCTGGAATGCATAGTGAAATATTATGAAAGAATATCAACCTGGTGACATTCGTAACTTCGCAATCACAGGGCATGCATCCTGTGGGAAGACCATGCTCAGCGAGGCCATGCTGGCGTGCGCGGGGGTGATCAACCGCATGGGGAGCATCGCGGCCGGTTCCACGGTGTCGGATTATCACGAGAGCGAGCAGAACCGGCAGATTTCCGTGTCCACCACGCTCATGCACCTGGATTGGCAGGACAAGAAGTTCAATGTGCTGGATTGCCCGGGCTACGCCGATTTCATCAGCGAGGCGTTGGGCGCGCTGCGGGTCAGCGACCTGGCGCTGGTGGTCGTGCACGCCAACCACGGCGTGGGCGTCGGCACGGAAGCGGTCTGGAAATGCGCGACCGAGAACGGCATTCCGAAGTTCATCGTGGTCAATGCGTTCGACAAAGAGGAGACGGACTTCGAGAGGTCGCTGGCCCACATCCGCGAGCATTTCGGCGACCGTGTGTTCCCGCTTACCCTGCCGGTCAACGCCGGCCCTGGGTTCAACCAGGTGCTGGACGTGCTGCGCAATGAGGTGACGACCTACGCTGGGGACAGGAGCGGCAAGTTCACAGAGGCTCTGGCCACCGGCGCGTTGGCGGACCGGGTGAAGCAGTTGCACAACCAGCTTATCGAATACATCGCCGAGTCCGACGACGCGTTGATGGAGAAGTTCTTTGCCCAGGGCGGGTTGTCAGAGGAGGAGATGCGCGCGAGCCTGCATGCGGCGATCCAGAAGCAGGTATTCGTTCCGCTGTTCTGCACGGCGGCGGAAAGCAACATCGGCGTCGCGCGGCTGATGGATGTCATCGCCAAGTACGGGTCGTCTCCGGTGGACCGGCCCAAAGTGGAAGCGGTGGATGGGGACGGCAACCAGGTCGAGCTTTCGCTGAAGGATCCCGACCCGGTGCTCTATGTTTTCAAGACCATGAGCGAGGCGCAGTTCGGCGAGCTTTCTTTCTTCCGGGTGTATTCGGGCTCGGTGAAGTTCGGCAGCGAACTTTACAACACCACCCGCCGCAGCACTGAGAAGATTGGGCAGATCTACCTGCTCAACGGCAAGACCCGCACGAGCGTGCCGACCCTTAGCGCCGGGGACATCGGCGCCGTGGTCAAGCTCAAGGACACCCACACGAGCAACACGCTGTGCGGCGGCAAGAAGCCCGTGACGCTGCCCAAAGTCGAATACCCCAAGCCGAACATCCACGCTTCCCTGAAGAGCAACGTCAAAGGGGAGGAAGACAAGGTGGCCTCGGGGCTGGCCGCACTGCACCACGAAGACCCGACGTTCCTCTACACGGTGGATTCGGAGCTGCGCCAGACCATTGTGTCCGCCCAAGGCGAACTGCATTTGGAGGTGATCGCGGACGCCTTGCGCCGCCGTTACAACGTGCACGTGGAGCTGGTCGAGCCGCGGGTGCGCTACCGCGAAACCATCAAGACGCGGGGCGACTCGAAGTATCGGCACAAGAAACAGACCGGTGGCGCCGGCCAGTTCGCCGAAGTCTGGATGCGCATCGAGCCCAAGCCGCGCGATTCCGGGGTGGAGTTCACCAACTCGCTGGTCGGCCAGAACGTGGACCGCGTGTTCGTTCCGTCCGTCGAGAAAGGCGTCATGAAGGCGTGCGAGGAGGGCATCCTGGCGGGCTACCGGGTGACGGATGTGAAGATAGACTTCTATGACGGCAAGATGCACCCGGTGGACTCGAAGGACATCGCGTTTCAAATTGCCGGTTACTTTGGGTTCAAGGAGGCGTTCACGGCGGCGCGGCCCGGCCTGCTCGAGCCGATTAATATGGTTGAAATCCGCATCCCGGAGGATTGCATGGGCAAGGTGATGGGCGATCTTTCGAGCCGGCGCGGGAAGATCCAGGGCATGGACATGGAAGGCGGGATCCAGGTGATCAAGGCGCTCGTCCCGGCCAAGGAGCTTTATCGCTACTCCAGCACGCTGCGCTCGCTGACCGGCGGACGGGGCCTGCACTCGGAGACGTTCAGCCACTACGAAGAAATGCCGCGCGAGGCGGAGCAGAAGGTCATCGAGGAAAGCAAGCGCGCCAAGCAGGCGCAGCAGGCGGAGTAGGTGAGTAAATCCGAAGACCGAAGGTCGAAGGCCGAAAGAAGTCCGAAATCCGAAGGCCGGAGCGACTGAATCGGTCGGCGCTGGGGAAAGGGGGTTGGCTGCGGCAAGTGAGAAGGCGGGATGCAGGCAATGCGGCCCACGGTCGGGGAGGGTGCATGGCGCGTGGGATCTGCGAGGGACCAGGGCGCTACTCTGGAGGAGGGCTGGTTCTGCTCCGGAGGGTATCCGGTGGGTATCCGGTGGGTATCCGGTGGGTATTTCGTGGAGTTCCTGTCCTGTCGCGGGGCCACGGTGGCCGCCGGGCGGTGTCCTGGTAGGGACGTGTCTGGTTGATTAGACTTCAACGCGGGGCAGGTATTCATTTCTCCCTTTTCAGTTCGCCGATATGGATTAGTGTGCCTGCGTGACGTTGACCGAGCAGATGACCCAATTGGCGAAGCAGGCTAAGGCCGCTTCGCGCGAACTTCCGCGGCTGGGTGCCGGCGACAAGAACGCGTGCTTGCTCGCGATGGCGGATGCGCTGGAGCAGAACGCCGCGGCCGTCAAGGATGCCAACGCGCTTGATATGGAAGTCGGGGCGAAGATGGGCCTGTCGGCGGCGATGCTCGACCGGTTAAAGCTAGACGACAAACGCACCACGGGCATGGCCAAGGGCCTGCGTGAAGTGGCCGCGCTGCCTGACCCGGTGGGCCGGGTGCTGGACGAACGTGTCCGGCCCAACGGCCTGAAGTTGCGGAAGGTGAGCACGCCGATTGGGGTGGTGGTCATTATCTATGAATCGCGGCCCAATGTGACGGCGGATGCGGCGAGCCTGTGCTTCAAGTCCGGCAACGCCACGATCCTGCGCGGGGGCAAGGAGGCGCTCAACTCGAACCTCGCGATCGCGCGGATCATGATCGAGGCGGGCAAGCGGACGCTGGCGGCGTTTCCAGAACACGCGATTCAGGTGGTGCCGACGACGGACCGGGAGGCCATCAGAGAACTGCTGTCGCTGACTCAGTACGTGGATTTGTGCGTGCCGCGGGGTGGGGAGAGCCTTATCCGCGCGGTGGCGGAGTGCTCGAAGGTGCCGGTGATCAAGCATTACAAGGGCGTCTGCCACGTCTATGTGGATGGTGAGGCGGACTTGAAGATGGCGGAAGAAATCGCCCTGAACGCCAAGGTGCAGCGGCCGGCGGTGTGCAACGCGATGGAGACCCTCCTGGTGGACCGTCGGGTGGCCCGCGTTTTCCTGCCGGCAGTGGCGGCGCGGTTGGGCGAGAGCAAGGTCCAGTTGCGGGCGGACGCGGAAGCCGAGGCAATTCTGAAGTCCGAAGTGCGAAGCCCGAAGTCCGAAATAAGTCGGGCCACGGAGCAGGACTGGTTTACGGAATACAATGACTACATTCTCAATGTGGGGGTGGTGGACGGGGTCAGGCAGGCGATTGACCACATCAACCACTACGGGTCGGCGCACTCGGACAGCATTGTGACTCGGAACGAGGCCCGCGCGAACCAGTTTCTCGGGGAAGTGGATTCCGCGGCGGTCTATTGGAATGCTTCGACGCGCTTTACCGACGGGGGCGAGTTCGGCATGGGGGCCGAGATCGGCATCAGCACGGATAAGATCGGCGCGCGGGGCCCGATGGGCCTGGAGGAGTTGACCAGCTATAAATGGATCGGGATTGGGACCGGGCAGGTGCGGAACTGAAGCGAGGAACTCCAGAGGGCAGGCATGAGGACGGCATATCTCATTCACACCCGGCTTAAGCGGGGTGGTCTGGCCGCCGCAGCAGATTCTGCGGGCGCGCGGCAGAATACAATTCTGCGATACAGCAGATTGAAAATCTGCGCTACGACACCGGTGTTGGGTGGGTGCGGAGCCGGGTGTTAAAGAGAGTCCAACAGCGACTTGTGAATTCAGGCACTTTAGCTTCTGCTCCTGCCGGTGCCGCCGAGCGGGCGCGCTTCGTTCGGGAGCGCTTGCCAGTTGAGGGGCTGTTCGCGGATCACGATTGGCGGACCTCGCCAGTCTCTTTTCCTCTCGGGCCGGCCGTCGCGAAGGAGGTGGAATCGCTCGGGCGCGTGCTGCTGCAGTTCTATCGCGCTGTCAATTTACTTTACCGCAAGAGCGTGGAAGGCAAGCAGCCCGAGTGGGTCGCCCGCTGGCTGGACCAAGGCAAGCCCGCCGACCTCATCGAACTCCAGCGTTCCCAGGCGCTGAAGAACGAGGCGCCGCGGGTCATCCGTCCCGATCTTCTGATTACGGAACATGGTCTGAGCGTGACGGAACTCGACTCGGTGCCCGGCGGCATCGGCCTCACGGGCTGGCTTAACCAAACTTATGCGGCCATGGGCGCCGAGGTCCTCGGCGGGGCGGATGGGATGCTGCGCGGGTTTGCCAGCATCTTCGGAAATGCGCCGGCTGTGCACATCGTCGTGTCTGAGGAAGCGGCGACGTATCGGCCGGAGATGATCTGGATAGCCGGTCAGTTGGGAAGGTCGCGGTTCAAGGTGCAGGATGCGAGGTTCAACGCTTTCGCGGACGGAGATGGCGTGTATCGCTTCTTTGAGCTGTTCGACCTGGCCAACGTACCGAACGCGAAGGCGATTTTCGAACTGGCGACAACGAAGCGGATTCACCTCACGCCGCCGCCCAAGCCCATCTTCGAGGAGAAGATGCTCTTCGCGCTGCTGTGGAACCGGAACCTGCGCGACTTCTGGCGGCAGGAACTGGGCGGGGGGTTTCTTGCCCGGCTGCTGCGCCTGGTGCCATACACGTGGATCGTGGATCCTGCTCCCCTACCCCCGCACGGCGCCATCCCGGAACTGAATCTCACTGACTGGCGCCAGCTTAAGGCGCTGTCGCAAAGGGAGCGCGAACTGATCTTGAAAGTGTCGGGCTTTTCGGCACATGCCTGGGGCGCGCGCGGCGTGTATCTGGGCAGCGACCTTTCGCACGCCGATTGGGCGGCGGCGGTGGATGAGGCGATTGTCCGTTACGAGCGCTCGCCTCGAGTGCTGCAACGTTACCACAAGCCGGGCCTGGTGGAGGCACAGTGGTTTGATTTCGAGGGCAGCCAGCTTGTGCCGATGAAAGGGCGGGTGCGGCTGTGCCCATACTATTTCGTTGCGGGCGAGACGGAGGCGGCGCGGGCGGAGCTGGGCGGCGTGCTGGCGACGATTTGCCCGGCCGATAAGAAGATCATTCACGGCATGAAAGACGCGGTGTTTGCGCCCTGTGCAGTATGAGCCTGACGGAATATATCTTCCTGGCGGCCAGCTCGCTATTCGTGATCGTGGACCCGCTGGCGGCGGTGCCGGCTTTCCTCGCGATGACGCCCACTGACACGCCGGAACAGCGAATAAGAATGGGGCGCCTGGCCTGTTGTGTGGCCGGGAGCGTGCTGCTGGCCTTTGCCATCGCGGGGAAGTGGATTTTCAAATTCCTCGGCATCACAATGCCTGCCTTCCGGCTTGCCGCCAGCATTGTGCTGCTGCTGGTGGCGCTCGACATGTTGCGGGCGCGGCGGTCGCGGGTACATGAGACCTCGGAGGAGACAGCGGCAGGCGTCGAAAAGGCGGACATTGCCGTGACGCCGCTGGCTGTTCCGATGCTAGCGGGGCCTGGAGCAATCTCGACAGCCATCGTGCTCCACGACCAGGCGGCCAACCTCGGCCAACGCTTGGCCCTTTACGGCTGCATCGTGGCCGTCTGCGTGGGGAGCTATGTGATCCTGCGCATCTCGGCGCATGGGGCCCGCTGGCTTAGCCCCATTGCCTTGAGCATCACCGCGCGCATCATGGGTCTGCTTCTGGCGGCAGTCGCGATGGAGTTCATGTTGAAAGCCGTCCAGCAACTAAACCCGGCCTGGTTTCCGGCAGGGGTCTGAAGCGACTCATACCGGCGTCGCTTTGCAGACGCGGTTGAATCCTCACAAAATCCGCACAAAAGAGCTTGCACAGCGGGGCAACTGGTGCAATATAGCTGCGGTCTTTGGGATCGCGGGGTGGAGCAGCCCGGTAGCTCGTCAGGCTCATAACCTGAAGGTCGCTGGTTCAAATCCAGCCCCCGCAACCATTTGAAAGCAGCGTAGTTAGCTCGGAATCGATTGGTTGGGTTGGTTCTTCCTAAGAATCCCGTTTGGTCAAAAAACTCAAGCGGCAACGGATCGTGCGGCACGGCGCGTCGTGAGGTTGGCGTTCGAGGAGCAGTTTCCCGGCAGAACGCGGCATCCATGCTGCTCGACAAACGGCCAACTGCAGGGCCCCGGCCAAACTCGGGCAAAAAGGGGCGCCGAGCTGAAAAGTCCCACTTCTGGGCGACCAGACGCCAGTGCCATTTGAGCAGGGTTCCGGGTTGGGCAATGGTGATGACCTGCGCCAACCGCCTCCCCAAAGAAGGGCCCTTTTCAGCCGGGGCTTGGCGCTGGGCATCCTGCAGCCTCCACCCAGACGAATACCGATCCAGGAGCGCTTGATATACCCGGTTTTCCTCAAGCACCAACTCCAACTTGCGGCGCAGGCCATCGTCAATCTAACCGGCGACCCCAGCCAACATCTGTTTCCAGGGCATTGGGCGAGCGTATCGGCGGAACCGGTTCACGACCAAGGTTAAAAGATTAGCCCCCGAGTGACTTAGATGGTTTTTTTGACCTTACGACGTCTGCCCGGCCAGGAATTACCAGCGCTCGTGGAGGCGAGCTGGCTTCGGGCTAGCGCCCGGAGCCGGACTTATCACACGGGGCTGCCGTTCGAGACGGCAGCCCCTTCTTGCTCCCTTAAAATCTTGTCCATTGGACGATTTCTAATACGCATGGGAGCGCAAGTAGGTTAGTATCCAGGCAAAGCATGGCGCCCAACCAGCCAGTCTCCGCTGCCGGACCCGGTCTGAAATGTGACCTGGGGTTGACGGCCTTGTCTGGCTGGCGCTCGGCGTCCTTTACGGCGCCTGGCGCACATCGTGGTTCCTCAAACCGAGGGACTTGGCGCGGATTGCCACGCATGAGGAACCCACTGCAACTACAACTACCCCTGAACCTATCAACCAATAACCTCTATGTCTAGACTAGCAATCCTTGGTGGAGAACCCATTCGCAAGAAACCCTTTACGCCCTGGCCGCAATTCAAGGCTTCAGATGTCGCGCGCATCGTGAGCGTTGTCGAAAGCCGCCACTGGGGCGGGTATCCAGTGCCCAGCAAGTATGCCGGCGAATTCGCTGTGCGCTTTGCGGAAATGCATGGCGCCAAATACGGGATCTGTCTGGCCAACGGCACCGTCGCTCTGTTCGCGGCGGTGCAGGCGCTCGGCCTCAAGTTTGGCGATGAAGTCATCGTCCCGGCCTATACCTGGGACGGCACGGCGGTGGCGGCGCTCCAGGCGGGCGCCGTGCCGGTGTTCGTGGATGTGGACCCGGATACCTACTGCCTTGACCCGAAGGCCGTGCAGGCGGCCATCACCCCGCGCACGCGGGCCATTATGCCGGTGCACCTAGCCATGCGGTTTGCGGATATGGACGCGCTGCTGGCCCTCGCCCGCCAGCATAAGCTGGTCGTTATCGAGGACTGTGCCCACGCGCACGGCGGCCAGTTCCAGGGACGCGGCGCCGGGGCCGCCGGAGCCGCCGGCTGCTTCAGTTTTCAAGAGAGCAAGCTCATGACCTCGGGGGAGGGCGGCATGGTCATCACGAACGACCTTGGATGCTTTGAAGCGCTCCAGTCCATCATCAACTGCGGACGCCCCAGCCTCACCGACCAGTTTGACATCAAGGTGCTCGGAGCGAACTACCGCATGACCGAGTTGCAGGCGGCCTTGCTCATCGGCCAGCTTGAGATGTGGCCGGAGTTCTACGAGAAGCGCACGCGCAACGCGGCCTTGCTCAGCAAGGCTCTGGGCACCCTGCCGCAGGTCCGCCCTTTGCCGCCGCAAGCGGGTCTGACGCGCGAGACCATCTATAACTTCGTCTTTCAATATCGCCCGACCCAACCTGCCCCCAACCGCGATCTGTTTGTAGCGGCGCTCGAAGGGGAAGGCATCCCTTGCGATGGGCGTTTCTACGAGCCGGTCTATCGCAGCGACCTCTTCTACGCCAAGCCTGATAACTGCCCGCAACTTGTGCTCAACCGCGAGCAGCCAATGGACTACAGCAAATGCTTCTGCCCCGTATCTGAGCGCGCCTCTTATGATGAGGCCGTGTGGTTGCCGCAGTTCCTGCTGCTCGGGGACGAATCGGACGTGCAGGACATAGTCCGCGCGGTCGAGAAAGTGGTGGCGGCCTCGGCTGAACTGGCCAAGGCGGACCCAAAGCTCGCGGGTCTCAAGGCCTGCAGCCGCGCCCTCCGGGCCAAGATGGAGAGGATGAAGAATTATTAGCGATCATGTGCTTGGGAGATCTCTGGTGGTCATCGTGCACCGATGAAGCGATGGTAGCCGTGCGGTTTCAGCCCACGGGCAGGGGGGACTATGGGTGCTGGGTCGCCGCGGCGATGCAGCCGGGGTTGCACAGGGCCTGCCCGCGGGCTAAAGCCGCACGCCCGATTCGCGCTCGCCCTGAATCTGGTAGGGACGCGTTCCACCGCGTCCCTGTTTTCCCCGCAGAATGGGGACGCGGTGGAACGCGTCCCTACCAGATTCAGGATGCCGAAGCGCGAATTGGTACGGGGCGCCTCGGCCCAATCCGATGGGGAAAGGGCCGAGGAAAGGGGGAACAGGCTTCCCATCTTCCAACGCTCTTACTCATCGGGCTTTGCTGTCTGCTGGGGCTTCGGCCGGCTGCCGGAGCCGACGCGTGGACGGTTCGGGTCGAAGAGCCCACCGGCCTTTACCCGCGGACCAATGAGCTCATCGAAGTGCCGTATGAAAAACTGGGCGGGAAGCGCGGGCAATGGGTGGTCACCGATCCCCAGGGCGCGGAACTGCCGTGGCAGGCCACCGAGCGCGGCTTGCTCTTCCCCGCCACGCTCATCCCGGGCGAGCTCCCTGAATACCGCGTCGCCGCCGAGGACGCCACCCCCACCAATTTCGTCAACCAGGTTCGCTTACGCACTTTGGGCCTCAACCGCGTGGAGTTGGGGAACCGCTTCTTCCGGATACTGATTGACAAGCAGGCTGCGGCGATCGTCGAGGCCTTCAACCTCAGCTCCGACTCCCCTCGCACACTAAACCTGGTCGAGACGACCCCCGAAGACCCTGAATCATGGAAAAAGGAAGGCCGGACCCCGGAGCAGATGGGTTTCCAGCCGGTGCCCGGCGTGCCTCAAGGCAATGTTGGCTGGACGAGCCTCGGCGGCAGCGGCCCGATCACCCGAGTCGAAGTGGCCGAAGCAGGCCCATTGCGTGGGCGCGTCCGGCTCGTGCGCGAGGGGGAGACCTGGGAGATGATATGGAGCGCCGAAAGCCGCGCGCTGCAATGGCAGGCCACACGGGGCTTCCGCTTCACTGCCGTCTCAGCTCTCCCTTACCTGCCGTTTGACCGGTTTGTCGGCGGCTCGGAGTACGAGTGGCCGACGGGGCCTGACGAAGAGGAACCGCCCGACCATGACATTGGGGTAAGGAAATGGACCAAGCTGCCGGGCGGACATGCCGTCTATTATCGCAACGCGGAGAATTACGGGGCGCTGGGTATCGTCGCGCTGGACACAAACTTGGACTGGGCGGGCATTGGCTCGCGCCGCTTCGTTGCTCAGAAGTCGGAAGGCCCCAGCGAAATCGCGATCACTTTTCCGCAGTGGCGCGGGTCCAACACGGTCTTGCAGGCGCGGCGCGAGTATCGCGTGCTGCACCAGCCGCTGTTGATCACGGTAAGCCCGGCGGTCGGACCAAGCGCTTCGGTCATGCGCCCGGCCCAAAGGACCGTCGAGGCGGTGCGGGAAACCGCCAGCCATGCGCCCGAACCCTTTCAACCGGACGCCCTCTCCCTCGACGGCGATTGGGAGTTGGCCTGGTGCGAAAAGGGAGCGGGCCCTCCCACGAATGGCTGGCGCACCGTCAAAGTGCCCGGCAGCGCCCACACCCAGTGGTTGAAGCCGTCCCAGATCTATAACCCGGATGCCGTGTGGATCAGCTCCAAGGAATGGTGGTATCGCCGCGCCTTCACTGTGCCCGAGCGCTTCGCCGGGAAACGGCTGCGGCTGCAATTTGAGGCCACGGATTACTACGCCGACGTCTGGCTCAACGGCATGCGGCTCGGCCGGCACGAAGGCTACATGGACCCTTATGAATTCAACGTGACGGCCGAGGCCCGTGTCGGCGCGACGAATGAACTGCTGGTCCGCACGTGGGCACCGGTCAATTACTATTGGAAGCACCGGTCCTACACGGTCAAAGGCGCGTATGGCGCGGTGGACCAAAAGCCGGATGACATCACGCCGCTGGGCATAACCCGCCCAGTGCGGTTGCTTGCCTCCGCCGGGGTCGCCATCAAGGACCTGGCCATTGATACCCGCCTGACCGAAGGGGATAACGCCGAGGTGGAGGTGGAAATCGAGCTTGATGGCGAACCAGAGTCCCCGCCAACAGTCGAGTTGACTCTCTCACCGCGCAACTTTCCTTCGAATGAGCATCTGCGTTTGCGCGCGGTCGTAACCGGCAGTACCGCGCGCCTGGTCCTCCCGGTTAAAAACCCCCAGCTCTGGTGGACGTGGGACCATGGCAAGCCGAACCTGTACACGCTGGATGTGAAGCTGCGCGACCAGACCGGTGCGGTGGTGGACGGGCGCAGCCTGGCGGTGGGTATCAGGGAAATCGAGCGCATCGGCTGGACCTTTTACCTGAACCGGCGGCGGCTCTTCATCCGCGGCACGAACTACTACTATCACCTCTACTTGTCCGAGATGAACCGCGCCGCCTATGAGCGCGACTTGGGCCTGATGCTCCAGATGAATGTGAACCTCATCCGGCTGCACTGCCATTTCGACAACCCCGAGTTCTATGACGTGGCCGATGAACTAGGCGTGTTGGTCTGGCAGGATTACCTGGAAGCCTGGTATCCCGAAGACCGCGCGTTCTCGCTCCGGGCTGCCACGCTTTATGATCCGCTCATTAAGTACGCGCGGAACCATGCCTGCATCGCCTCCTGGACTACCTCGGATGAGGAGAGCCTGGAGAACTACCGCGACCTGACCAAGCACCTCGCGCCCCGGCCAGCACTGCTCGATCCGCAGCGGCGCGCGATCGTCCGCTCCACTGGCCGGTTCGGGGACGCCCATGTCTATCGCGGCTGGTACGACGGCAGCATCTGGGAATACACCCAAATGACCGAGCCGTTTGTGTCGGAGTTGGGGGCAACCTGCTTTCCCAATTACGAGACGGTCATCAAGTATATCCCGGACGCCTGGCCGATCCGCGATCACCCTGATGAATGGTTCTTTCGCCGGCTGCAAATCCCCGAAGCCATGCGGGCGTGGGGCGACCCGGACGACCTGAGCCTCAAGGACTATATTCCCCGCACGCAGGGCTACGTCGCGCGCCTGTTTCAAATCGCGCTGGAGCGCAGCCGCCGCCTCAAATACAACCCGGCCGGCGGCATCTGCCATTTCCACGCCATAGACATCTGGCCCTCGGTAACCATGGCTGCCATTGACTTCGATCGCAGACCCAACAAGGTCTTCTACACCGTCCAGCGAAGCTTCGCCCCCGTCTGCGCCAGCCTCGAATACGACCGCGACAGTTGGAAGAACGGCGAACATTTCCGGTGCGGCGTCTGGGCCATCAATGATCGCTGGGAGCCAGTGCCGAGCGCCGCGATCCATTGGCGAATCCTGGATGCGCAGGGCGCCGAACAGGCCAAGGGCGAATTCCCCGCGGACATGGCCGCCGATTCCGCGCGCGAGGTTGGGGCGGTGGAATGGACGGCGTCCGGGGCGGGCCATCACGAACTCCGCACCGTGGTACGGGACCAGGCGGGCCAGCGCATTTCGGAGAACGTGTTCGAGTTCGAGGTGGCCAGCCTACCCACCGGACCTTCGAAGTGAGCCGCTTTTCCCGACGACCGACCGCGCGAAGCGCTTAGAGTGCGGCCAGCTTGCTGGTGCTTTCGATCGGTGCCGCGCGTCCGAAAGCTGGAGCAAGCTCCACGCACTCCAAACGCTTCGCGCGGTTGCCGCTTGGCGCAGTGGCAGTGTCGGAAGGCATCCGACCCTGGTAGAAGTCCTTGTCCCGAAATCTGCGGTGCTGTGGTAATATCGCCGGCGACATGAAACCAGCGTCAAGAGTATGGTCGGCCTGCGTGATTTTGACCATCGCTGCGGGGCTACAAACGACGCCCGCGCGGGCGGCTCAAGAACCGGGGGTGGCCTCTCGATACGCAACGAACATACACCGCGTTTACAGTCGTCTCCTGGACCCGCGCGAGCATCCTGATTATGACCGGCGCGCCGTGAAGCCGCCAACGTGGGAGACGTTCAAGGACCGCACCCAGTTCACTTGCTTGCGCGGCTTCAGCCAGAACGACAACCGGCTGACCAGATTCGCCGAGGAGATCGAGAAGTTTACACGCACGTACGAGCTCGGCGATGTGATCTGGCCCTCATACGACACGCTGTTCGCAAGGAACCTCGGGGACCTGGCCGATGAGATCAAGCGCCGTGACCTTTACCTGTTTGACATCTGGGGCTACGTGCCCGGGTCGGGGCCGGGAGGATACTGGCAGCAATTCACTGTTCCCACGGGCGCTCTGGCGACGCTAGAGGCGAAGCTGGGCGAGCGCTGGCTCGGCACTGACATCGGCGAGCAGGACGGGCGTTACATCGGCGGTTACGCGAACCAGATGACCCCGGCTTCGGCCAGCCGATTCGACCAATACCTGAATTTTCAGCGTCACTTTGAGCGCATGGACGACGATCTGGGCCATAAGCACGCCGCCCTGGTTTCGCTGAACTTCGGCCACTATTTCCTGAAGGAAGGCACTTACACGCTCATTGGAGCGGAGACCGCCCAGGCGCTGCCCAATAGCCAGGTCTATTACGCTTTCATCCGGGGCGCTGGCCGGCAATACGGCGTGCCGTGGTTCGGCAATGCTTCAGTTTGGAACCGTTGGGGTTACAAGGCCTACGGCTCCTCGGGCGGCACCGGCGGCGAAACGCACGGCCCAACCAAAGGAACCAGCTTGAGCCTGTTGAAGCGGTTGCTCTATTCGCACATCCTCTACAACTGCGTGGCCGTTGGCTTTGAGAACGGCTGGTTCGAGGGCGACAAGCTTTCGCCCATCGGCCGCATCCAGCAATCCGCCCAGCGCTGGGTGAAGGAGAATGGCCAGCCGGGCGTGATGCATACGCCCGTGGCACTGCTCCTGGACTTCTACTCCGGCTGGTCGTTCCCGCGCCATCTCTATTCCAGCGATGTCTATCGCGTCTGGGGCAACCGTCCTTATGAAGCCGGCGACTACCTCACCGATGCGGTCCTCGACATGCTCTACCCGGGCTACCAGGACTCATCCTACTTCCATGATGAATCGGGTTTCATCGCACCGACGCCCTTTGGGGATATTGCCGATTGTTTGCTCAGCGACGCGCCGCTTTGGGCGCTTGATCGCTATGCCGTGGTCATAGTTGCCGGGGAGCTCGGTGGCGGACGTGAGGTGCGCGATAAGCTGCAGGCCTACGCCGAGCACGGGGGCCACGTCGTCATTACCGCGGGTAACCTGGCGAAGCTGCCAGGTGGCCTCGCGGGATGCACGAATGTGAGCGGGAACTCAACCATCGCTTGTGGTCGCGGGCGAGTGACGGTCTTCGCAAGCCTTTTCGGCGTCGAGCCTGACCCCGCAGTGACCCAGGCGTTGCGCAGCGAGACGGGCAAACCGCTGCCCAAACCTTTCAAGCTCGCCCCGGAGGTTCGGCTTGGCCTGGAAGAGATCCTGCGCTCACAACAGCTCTTTGCAGTGCACGGTGAAGGACTCAGCCTGATCACTTGCCGCAAGCGCGCCGGCGAATACACGATCGGCATTGCCAACAATACGTGGCGGGGGCAACCGTTCCGCCTCGAATCGCTCTGCGGCAGCATCGAATCCCTTCGCGAACTCCCGCTCGACAGGTCTGAGGCCGGCGCCATGGGCCAAACGCCCGAGGGCGTGGACGCGTCAAACCTCGGCAACAACGCCACCAACACCATCGCGGGAGGCGACTGCCGCATCTTCGCAGTAAAGGTGCGCGAGGCCGGCGTCGAGGAAATACCTCACCGGGCGCCGCCGCCGCACCCAAGCGGCCGCATCCTGACGCTGCGGCATGCCACTTCGATCAAGGAGGAGATCCTGGCCCGGCCGACCTTCTTCGAGCATTTCGACGGCGTATGTGTGGATTGGAGGTATTTGCACGAGCGCGAGAACGCAGCGCTGCAAAAGGAAAGCGGCTGGCTCAAGCGCCAAGGCGCGCGCCTCGTCGTGGACCTGAGTTCGGGCGTGGATCTCTTCCCTGCCCTCCGGTTGGTTGACAACCTGCCGGCGGATTACCTGGGCAGCACGAATGCCATCAGCGACGTGCTGGCCAAGATGGAAACCCTCGGCGCGAGAGACCTGATCCTCACACTCCATCGTGAACCGGAGAACAACTTCACGTCCGATCAGACCCGGGCGGGTTTTACCGCCACACTCAAAAGCCTTGCCGCCGAAGCGGCGAAGCGCGGCGTAACGGTGAACCTCCGCGTGGGCTCCGCCAAACCGCCGCGGAATGTGGCGGAAGGGCTGGAGTGGCTTGGCCGTGTCATCTCACCGAATCTGAAGCTGGCGCTGAGCACCGCCTCGCTTGAGCGCCAGCCACCCGCTGGTGAGGCCGCCGCCCAGTTCAAGGACAAGCTGGGGCTGTGGCTCGTGGCCGCCTCCCGACGAGATGCCGCCGCCGAGGTTTGGGACACGCACGCCCCGGTTCATCGCCAGCTCAGCCTGGAGAGCCTGGCGCGGTGGCTTGCACTGTCCCCACGCGCTCCGGCCATCCTGGATGCCCTGCTCGCTAATCAGGACGAGGAATACCTGGAGGTAGTGGCATTGGATCAAGTCCTCGCGCAACCTGCCCCGGCAGCCGCCCGTTAACCAGAGGCTTCGGCGTTTGCCTGGGAACTCGAAATGGGTTTGCGCTGGGCCGTTTGCGTTACTACGGTCAGGTGTGCAATCTGTAAAGCCACTCCCAGCCAAAATCGTGTCCCTGTCCGCAGCGTCGCTCCTGGCCGCTGCAGGCTCGCAGGCTGGCCAACCGGCCTCGCTGGCCGAGCGTCTCGGTTACAAACCAACCGACAAGCTGCTGATCGTTAACGGCGACGACGCCGGGATGTGCCATGCGGCCAACCTCGCCACCATCGAATGCCTGGAGCAAGGGTTCATGCGCTGCTCCACGATCATGGTGCCCTGCCCCTGGTTCCCCGAAATCGCCGCCTACGCCAAAGGCCGTCCGGATAAAGACTTCGGAGTCCACCTCTGCCACACTTCGGAATGGAGCAAATACCGGTGGGGCCCCGTCGCTCCGCGCGAGCAGGTCCCCGGGTTGATTGACCCGGAGGGCTATCTGTGGCGGGAGGTCCCGGAGGTTTACGCTCATGCCACGCCCGAACAAGCGCTCTTTGAAGGGCGGGCGCAAATCCGGCGCGCGCAGGCCTTTGGTGTTGATGTCACCCACCTCGATTCGCATATGGGAACGCTCCAATTGCACCCGGATTACGTGAAGACTTATCTCCAGCTTGCCGTTGAGTTCGATCTGCCTGTCCGCATGGCTTCGCAGGACACCCTGGCTCGGCTGGGCCATCCCGAACTGCGTGGTGTGTTCGCGGCGAAGGGGGTTCTTTTCCCCGACTACTTTGTCTATGACGAGCTAAAGGACGAAAAGCAGGACGTTAGGACTTTCTGGCTGGGCATCGTGCGCAACCTCAAGCCAGGGGTCACCGAGCTGTATATCCATGCCGGGATGCCCAATGACGAACTGAAAGCAATTACGGGTTCCTGGCCAACGCGCTCCCAGGAATTCGAGGTTTTTACCCACGACGAGGAGATGAAACGCCTGATGGCCGAGCAGAAGATTACGCTGGTCGGCTATCGTCCCTTGCGAGACCTCCAACGCAAAGAACGGCACCGCGTTCAGGCTGAGCCACCCTAAGACCACATCAAGGCCACATGAAAGCCACATCAAAGCGTGTTGATAGCCAGGTGATAGGCACCCCAAAGCCACCTTAAGGCTACCCTAAAGCTACCTCAAAGCCACCCTAAGGCTACCTCAAAGCCACCCTAAGGCCATCCCAAAGCCGTCCACGGCTGGCCCTTAAACGACGGTCAAGTTGTGCTCGGCATGGCGGCGCCAACCGCAGTTGGAGCGGATTTGGCGGGCTGCGTCTCTGAATCATTCCTGTTGCCAACGCCACCCAGTGGGATGACCCTGCAGCACGGAAATCGCCTAAGTCATCGCCATGAACACCGCAACGAGATTGTTTGGGTATGTCTTGAGTAGCGTTTGCCTCGGGCTCACCAACACCTCCCTCGCCGCAGCGCCGGGCCCCAAGACTGATCGAACACAGGCGGCCAGCGAGCTGCGGCGGTTCTGGGCGCCGGTGGAGGACGAGGTTTACCTGCAAGAGGTCAGCGAAAAGGTCGCTACGGATAAACCGGCCACGGCGGTGGCGCTGCTTGCAGAAACGGCCTATGTGGCGGTTGGGGGGAATTTGAAGATGCTGCGCGATGGCGGTTTGCACGACGTCGAAGGCGCGCCCGGTGGGGTGACACGACTGCGCTCGCTCGATCGAGCGCTTTGGGCCGTGGCGGAAAAGGGCACATATCGCTTCGACGGAAAAGCTTGGGCGCGCGTGGACGAACGCCCGTTCGTGGACCTTTGCCTGCACCTGGGCAAGGTCTGCGGCGCGACACGTGACGAGCTGTTCCGATTCCAGGACGGGAGGTTCGTCAACATCCGGCCTGCGGGCGGTTACTTGTCCAGCGACACCACCGTCGTGATGGAAGACTCCTCCCAGGTCCTGGCCGACCCGGTGGAGATTGGCCCAGTGGAAAGGATCGCCTCCTACAGCGAGACGCTTTATATGCTGCGTCCGGGTAGTCTGGCATTGTTGGAAGGAAAGGCTTTGGTGCCGGACCCCGTGGATTGGGGCGCGCTGCCCTCGCCGGTCACCCGCGACCTGCTGGCGCTCGGCAGCCGGCTCTATGTGGCAACGGACCGCGGGCTGGGTGTGTTGCGCGGCATGGCGTTGACCAGCCTGCGCGGGCCAGATGGCCTGCCCTACGAGGACACAACCTGCCTGGCGGCAGGGTTCGACGGCGACGTGTGGATCGGCACGTCCCGGGGTGCCATCCGCAAGACCGAAAGCGAGTACCAGTACTTCGGAGCGCAACACTGGTTGCCGGGCGATTACGTGCGCGACATCGCGGTGGGCGATCGCGTGGTCTATATCGCGACCGACGGCGGGCTGGGCATCATCCGCTACGAGCCTTACACGCTGTTGAAGAAGGAGGCTTACTTCGAGCGCGAGTTGGAGGAGTGGGGCTTCAAGCGGCTGGGCTTCATCCACCAGCTTTATTGGTCGGGGGACAAAGACGGCTGGCTGCGCGAGGTCAGCGACAACGACGGCGGCAACACCGCCGAATACCTGGCGGCCATGACGTTCAAGTGTGCGGCCACAGGTGATGAAAAGGCCCGCGCGGAGGCCGTCGAAGCCTTCAAGGCTATGGTTTGGCTGGGCGACATTACCCCCAAGCCCGGCTTTATCGCGCGGGCCATCTGGTCGGTCAAGGGCGACCAGGGGCAACGGTCCACGCGGGGCTCGGGCGGGTTGCCGGCCAAATGGTATCCGACGGCGGATGGGCTCTGGTTCTGGAAAGGAGACACGTCGAGCGACGAGGTCAACGGGCACATGTATTCCGTGAGCCTGTTTCACGATCTGGCGGCCCGGGGACCGGAGAAGGCGCGCGCCGCCAAGCACATTGCTAACATTGCCTCGCACATCCTGGACAATGGCTGGGTGCTGCGCGATATGGATGGCAAGCCCACTCGCTGGGGCCGCTGGGACCCTGACTACCTCCTGCGCCCCTACGGGATGATGTCCCGGGGCCTGAATGGCATGGAGGCGCAGACTTATATGCACACGGCGTTTGCCCTGACCGGGAATGCGAAATTCCAGGCCGGCCTCGACCAACTCCTGAAATGGCGTTACCAGACCTACACCGTGCGGCAAAAGGTGACGTTCCCGCCGGAGGAGGTAGCGCCCTGGGACGACGAACTCGCTTTCCGCTGCTACCACCCCCTGCTCCGTTACGCCACCGACCCGGAGTTGCGCTCCATTTATTTGCGCAGCCTCGAGCGGCACTGGGAGGTGATGCGGATGCAGCAAATCCCGTTCTTCAACTTCATCTATGGCTCCTTGACCGGGAACGATTGCGAAGCGCCACAGGCGGTCAAACACCTGCGCGAGTGGTCGCTCGACCTGGTGAACTACAGCTATCACAACTCGCACCGCAGCGACCTGGCGCCGCGCCCGGGTTACGTGCCGTACGCCGGCGGAACGAGGGCCATCTCGCCGCGCGAATCGTGCGCCAAGTGGGGCAGCCGTTCAGCCTTGGAATATGACGGCGGTGCCGATGGCCACGTAGTCACGCCACCCATCGGGTGGCTCGAGGACTACTGGATGGGCCGGTATTACGGGTTCATCGAGCCCCCCGTGACGCAAGCTCCGGAGTTGACCAGCGTCCGGCCACGCGCGCGCGCTCCCAAGGGAGCCGCCCCCTACGATGGCCCGCCACGGCCAAACGCTGCATGGGAAAAATGACCCGAGCGAACATCGCGCGGCGGCCGACCGTCATGTTCATGAAGTCGGCCAGCACGTCGGCCACCGGCCAGATGATCAGGAAAGCACAGGGATGACTGCTGAACGTCTGGCCGCGAAACGCAGCGAACTGCCAACCGGCGCGTCTCCGGCCACCGGCGCCCTGCCGGCGTCTTACAAATGGTGGGTGGTCTTCATGCTATGGTTTGTCTGCTTCTTCAATTATGCGGATCGGCAGGCAATCGCTTCCGTGCTCCCTCTGCTCAGTCGGGACTTTGGGTTCGACGGGGTGCGATTAGGGCTCATCGGGTCCTCATTTGCTTGGGTTTATGCCGCCACGGCGCCGGGTGCCGGCTTGATGGCCGACCGTATAGCCCGCAAACGGATGCTGGTCTGGGCCTGCGTGGCGTGGAGCTGCTTCACCTTGGCGACTGCCTGGTGCGGGAATCTCAGCATGTTCGTGACGGTCCGGGCGCTGACGGGTCTGGGCGAGGCCTTTTATTTCCCGGCGGCGATGGCGTTAATCAGCGATTACCACGGTGCCCGGACGCGCTCACGGGCGATGGCTTGGCACCAGTCAGCCGTTTATGCGGGTACCATTCTGGGAAGCTGGATCGCTGCCGTGCTGGCCGAGCGGCATGGCTGGCGAGTGCCGTTCTTCGTGTTCGGACCGTTGGGCTTCGCCTTGGCCCTCGTGCTCGCGCAATGCCTGCGCGAGCCGAAACGGGGCGGCGCCGAGGCAGCGTCAGACCGGCAAACAGCGGAAGTCATTCCACTCTTATCAGTGGCGGAGACGTTGCGGCTGATCCTGCGGAATCCGACGGCCCTGCTCTTGATGGCCGCCTTCCTTTGCGCGAACTTCGTCGCCGTCATCTTCCTGACCTGGACCCCCACATTCCTGGTCCAGAAGTTCCATTATGCCATCGGGGCTGCTGGCCTCACCGGGACGGTCTATATCCACCTGGCCAGTGCTGTGGCGGTGCCGTGCGCCGGGTGGCTGGCGGATCGGCTGGTGCGGCGGTGGCCGACTGGCCGGATGCTCGTTCAGACGGCTGGGTTGGTTGCAGGGGCAGTGTTTGTGTTAATGGTCGGCAAGACGGACAACACCCATACACTGCTTTTGGCCATGACTTGCTTTGGCTTGTGCAAGGGGTTCTATGACTCAGGCATCTTTGCCTCGCTCTACGACGTGATCGAGCCCCGCGCACGGGGGACGGCGGCGGGCTTGATCAACACCGTGGGCTGGGGCGGCGGGGCGCTTGGTCCGCTCTTCGTCGGCCTCGCTACCAAGTACGGAGGCAGAGCCAGCCCCGTCGAGAACATGAGCAACGCCATCGCCTTCGGCTCGCTCTTTTACCTGGTGGCCGTGGCGTGCCTCATTGCGGCAGTGCTGCTATTCCGCAAACGCAATCGGCTGGCGCAAAGCGGGCCTTCCTAGCTACACTCTCGAGAGAAGGAACGAGCAAGAATGACCAAGTCTGAATATTCGCTGCTGCTTCTGGTATTCGGGTTGATCCGGAGCCAGGCGCTGGACCTCAGCAATGCTGTGCTGGTATCTTCGCCCGACCTTTCCGGCCCGGAAAAGAAGGCTCTCCAAATGCTGGTCGAGGAGGCTGAGAAACGAACCGGAATCCGATGGCAACGCGCCGGTGCCTGGCCCGCAGGACCCGTTCCGGTGATCGCGGCCGGGCTGAAGTCCGGGATTCCGGCTTTCGCCGGGCCTTATGCAAGCGAGTTACAGTCGCTGCCCGCCGGAGGCGGCGCTGAGGGTTACCGGCTATGCACGCGCCAGGCGGCGATGACCCCAGCGGTGTTCATTATCGGCAATGACTCCCGGGGGCTGCTGTTTGGCGCGGGGCGGTTGCTGCGGGAACTGCACATGCAACGCGGCCAGGTCAGCATCGAGGATAGTCTGGATATCGTCACCTCTCCTAAGTATCCGTTGCGCGGACACCAGTTGGGCTATCGCCCCAAGTGCAACTCCTACGACGCCTGGGATCTGCCCGTCTGGGAGCAGTATTTTCGCGACCTGGCGGTCTTCGGCTGCAATGCGATTGAGTTGATCCCGCCGCGCTCGGATGACGAGCCCTCTAGCCCCCACTTCCCCCTGCCCCCCATGACGATGATGCAGGGCATGTCGCGCCTCGCCGATTCGTACGGGCTTGATGTCTGGATCTGGTATCCGGCCATGGACTCGGATTACTCCAACCCGAACACCGTCGCGTCCGCCTTGCGCGAATGGGGCGAGGTGTTTGCCAAGCTGAGCCGCATTGACGCGGTCTTCGTCCCCGGCGGCGACCCCGGCCATACGCAGCCCAAAGTGCTGATGGCCCTGCTGGAGAAGCAAACTCAGAACCTTCACCGCTACCATCCGAAAGCCCAAATGTGGGTCTCGCCGCAGAGCTTCAACCAGGCCTGGCTTGAGGAGTTCCTTGACATCCTGAAACGCGAACAGCCCGACTGGTTAAGCGGCGTTGTGTTCGGCCCCCAGGTGCGGATCAGCCTGCCGCGGCTCCGCGAGTTGGTCCCGGCCAAGTACCCCATCCGCCACTACCCGGATATCACCCACTCGCGCCAATGCCAGTATCCGGTGGCGGATTGGGACGTCGCCTATGCGCTGACCGAAGCGCGCGAGTGCATCAACCCGCGACCGGAAGCCGAGGCGACCATCTTCCGCAAGACCCAGCCTTTCACCATCGGCTTTCTGAGCTATTCGGAAGGCTGCAACGATGATGTCAACAAAATGATCTGGAGCGCGCTGGGCTGGGACCCCGACACTCGCCTAGTGGACATCCTCCGCCAATACGGCCGCTATTTCATCGGGGAACGCTATACGGATGACTTTGCCCAAGGATTGTTGGCGCTGGAGAAAAACTGGCAGGGACCACTGCTGGCAAACCAGAGCGTGGATGTGACACTGCAACAGTTCCAGGCACTGGAACGGAAGGCCGCGCCTGCGGACCTGAAGAACTGGCGTTTCCAGCAAGTACTCTTTCGGGCATACTACGACGCCTATGTCCGCCACCGCCTGATTTACGAAACCGGCCTGGAACAGCGGGCGATGGAGTACTTGCGGAACGCTCCGGAGATCGGGGCTACCCGTGCGATCTCGGACGCTACGGCACTCCTGGACCGCGCGTTGACTATCCACCCCAACCCCGATTGGCGCCTCCGCATCTTCCAACTGGCTGAAGCCCTCTTCCAGAGCATTGGCATGCAACTTAGCGTTGAGCGATACCAGGCCATCGCCGTGGACCGCGGGGCGAGCCTGGACACGCTGGATTATCCGCTCAACAACCGCGCCTGGCTCAAAGAACAGTTTGCCCGCATTGGCAAGCTCCCCACAGCGCCGGACCGGCTCAGCGCCATCGAGGAAATCCTCCAATGGACCAATCCCGGCCCCGGCGGGTTTTACGACGACCTGGGCAACATCGCCTGCCAGCCTCATCTGTTGCGCGGCCTTGGCTTCACCGAAGATCCGGGCTGCTTTCAGTCCGCGCGGGTGGACTTCGAGGAGGACCTGGTCGTGGACGAGCCGGACGAGAACCCCGGCGTAGCGCGGCGCATCTCTTGGATGGATCATGCTGAGGCACTGTACGATGCCCCGTTGCAGATGGCCTACACTGGCCTCGACCCTACCGTGCGCTACAAACTCCGAGTGCTCTACGCGGGCGACAGCCCGAGACGGAAGATCCGCCTGGTGGCCAACGACACCCTTGAAGTACACCCGTACCTGGCTAAGCCGATGCCCTTCAAACCGCTGGAATTCCCGCTCCCGCCGGAAGCTACTCGGCAGGGCAAGCTCACCCTAAGCTGGTTTGCTGAACCCGGCCTCGGCGGCAATGGCCGAGCTTGCCAGGTCTCCGAAGTCTGGCTGATGAAAGACAAGTGATTATGCATTCTCAAACCCCTGATCCAAAACCGGCGTCTCAAAACCCCGTCAAAGAGCTGTTGAAGAAAGGCCAGTCGGCCGTGGGCATTGTCATCAGCGTCAATAACGTCGAGGTCGCAACCCAGGCGGCAGCCCTGGGGTTTGACTTCCTCTGGCTGGAAATGGAGCACACCCCCGTCAGCCTGGAGACGGTGCGCAACGTCGTCCTTACCACCCGCGGCCTGCCCGCCGTCCCCTTCGCCCGTCCGCCCGTGAACGAGTTGTGGATGGCCAAGCGCCTCCTGGACTGCGGCGTCCTGGGGATCATCTTCCCCTTCACCAGCACTCCCGAACTGGCTCGTCAGGCCGCCGCCGCCTGCCGCTATCCACCCCACGGATTGCGAGGCTCCGGCGCCGACCTGGCCCATTTCCGCTGGCCAACTCCCGAGGGCTACTACGACTTCGCGGACCAGAATGTGATGGTGGTGGCGGTGGTCGAGAACACCGCCGCTTTGTCTCAGATCGAGGAGATCGCCGCTGTGCCGGGCATTGACGTGCTCTTTATCGGCACCAGCGACCTCTCCTTCTCATTGGGCCTGCGCGGCCAACAGGACCATCCACGGCTCGAAGAGGCGATTGCCCGAATCGTGGCTGTGGGAAAGCGCAACGGCAAGATCCTGGGCCGCCCCGGCCTCCGTCCCGACGAGATCAAGCAGTTCCAGGATCAGGGCTTTCAGTTTTTCATGGCTGGCACGGACACGCAGTTCATGGCTGCCGGCGCGGCCCAACTGCTGAAGCCGCTGGGCAAGGAGCGCAGCTTTGCCTGGGGCGGCGCAATATAGTTTCAACTTCCAATCATCGCCAGGTTCTTCTTCCTCAGGCGGCATGAGGTTCTTGCGTGGTCGGTGCGGAGCCTCCTGGCCCTGACGCTCCTTTTCGTTCCCATGTCCGGCCTCTTCAACTGCGGCATATTTCTGGGGTTGGTGCATCCGGGGTGGTATTGGGGGAAGGGCAAGACCGAGCTGGACGTGATTCAGATCGGCGACCTGGAGATTCTGACCATCCCCGGCGAGCTATACCCGGAGATCGCGGACTAACGTGACGCCAGGGGAAGGCGATAGCAGGCGGCTTCCTTGTCGTTTCGCACCAATAGATACTGGCCGGCGAGGGCAGGCGGGTTCCACGTCTTGCCCTTCAGGGCGGAAAAGCGCGTCAATTCCCGGGATTCCTGCGGGCTGGGGTCCAACAGAATGACTTCACCGGACTCAGCGGTGACAAGCAGCATGTCGCCCACCAGGATTTCCTGCCCGTGACCGTAGCGGCCTTCCTTCCATCTCTGCACGCCGCTGGAGGCGTCCAGGCAAACCATGATCCCATCGTCCAAGCCGTAGATATAGCCGTCACGACAGATGAGGTTGGTGAACTTGGCTTTGAGCCGGGTCGATTTCCAAATCCGGTTGGCGCTCAATACGCCGGTGGGATCCCTTCGAATCTGCAAGAGCTCACTGCCTACGCCATAGCCGCTGGATACCAGCAGGTGGTCGTCTGGAATGGTGAGCGGCGTCGAAACATGGGGATGTCCCCCGGGCCAGTGGTATTTCCAGAGGCTGGTTCCAGTCGCGGGGTCGTGCGCGGAGACCCCGCCCGAGTTGAAGATTAGAATCTGGGCAACGCCGGCCAGCGTCGCCAAGCAGGGCGAGCTGTAGCCAGCCCCGTCGGTGCCGGCGCCCCAGACAAATTCGCCCGTTGCCGCGCGGTAAGCGACCAAAGAGCGGTTGTTTCTGCCGCCTGCGCTCACCACCACGAGGTCATCCACAATCAGCGGCGAGCTACTCATGCCCCATTCGTTAACCTTGGCTTCGTTATCCCGCAGGATGTCTTTCGACCAAAGGGGCCTTCCGGTTTCCAGGTCCAGGCAATTCAGGATGCCAGTTGAACCCAGCGTATAGACGCGCTGGCCGGCGACGGTGGGAGTGGCGCGCGGGCCTTCACCCGCGAGGGGGGATTGGAAATGGGCTGGGTAGGCATGTGACCAGAGCGGCGCGCCGGAGAGCAGGTCGTAGCAAACCACGGCCTCATCTTCCCCGCGTTGTTCCTGGGTGATGGCTCGGCGGCCCACTACCGCGAAACCGGACCATCCGGGACCAACCGGTTGGAGCCAAAGGCGCTGGGGGGCCTGCGCTTTCCAGTCCCGGGCCAACTGGAGTTGTTCGACAACATTGTCTCGATGCGGACCTAGGAATTGAGGCCAGTCATTCGTGAATTGGTCCGGTTGGACCCGGGCGGTGCTCGATGAAGGTTTGGCTCGCTCCGGGAGTGAAGTCCAGGACGGGTGTTCCCAGCGCCACTCGAAGACGGGCACCAGATCGCCGGTCACCCCGTGGAAACGAAACAGGGCCATAACCACCAAGATCAGCGCGGGCACTCCGACGAAAATCCCAAACCGGGTCCGCCATCGCAGCCTCGAAAGGAAGAGACACCAGAGCAGCAGTAGAAGCAGCGTGACGATCCCAATGATGGCTGTTGCGAGGTTTCGGTCCTGGCGCTGCCGTCCGTAGGATAGCCACACCCAAACCACCGCCCCCGCCGCCAACACCAGAATGACCGCCACCGGCCACCAGCGGAGGGGCGACCGGCGTGCTGCCTTGGCAAGGTAGCCTTTTCCCTGATCTGTAGAGTCGGTCATGTCATGCCCTCCAGTCAATCTCAGGTTGCGGCGAAACCTCCGCCAGCTTCGAGCATGTGGCCGGTAAACTCGAGATTCTCCCCATTACGGTCGGTGACGGCGACCTGCGCGCCGGCCGCGGCCGGGCGCGTGACGGTGGCCTTGCCGATGCCGCGACCGCCTCCCGTTAGGAGAGCAACTCTATCTTTCAAGGCCTACCGCTAACGATACAGGATTACTTGGTTCACCGTTCACAATGGCACTGGTCGTTCCAACCTGCAAGGTCGGTTTGACCAGCTTCAAGGGGTTGCCGCTGAACGCCCTCCGGGCCTAGCCAGGCCTCCTCTTGGTGCTTCTGGCCCTTCCACGTCGGAGGATACTGGCGGGGGCAAAAAGGGTGAAAAAAAATGTTGACTGGATTGCACGGGTAAATTAGATGGTGAGGGTGTCATGATTAACTGTCGTGTTAACACACGGCGTCGGAGCAGTTGGTCTGCCTTGAACCTCCAACAAGGAAAGGTCGCAATTATGAAAAACCCACCCAATAAATCACTCGTTCGCGTTACAAATCATCCTTCCGGGCCGGCCCATATCACGGTGTGGGTTGCTGCCCTGTTCGGCTTGGCTTTCGTCCTGGGTCTTCAGGCCACCGTGCTGGACGACTTCACCGGCCTAAAGACCGGCTGGACAGACACGCTCAACGGTGGCTCGGTACTTCAGTCCGGCGGCGAGTTCACCGTCACCACCGCTCACCCCGGCGGGTCGCTGACGTACAGCAAGAAAACTTCCAATTCGTTTACTAACCTCTCCGGTCACAGCCTGGAGTTCCGGGTCAATGTGGACTCGGTCATTCCAGGCAGCGGCAACACCAACGCGCTGGCGATTCTGGCGTGGGTGCCTGCTGGCGGCGGGGTGCTGGCCAATGGCTACAGCATTTCCGTCGGCGCGGCCGATGTGATTATCCAGAAGGGAGCGAGCACGCTTTACGCCACCAACTTCACCGGGGCGGGCACGAACCTGCAGAACGCCAATATTACGATTGCCTTGCGCATGACGTCGTTGGGCAGCGCCGTGACAGTCAATGCCCGGGTGTACAAGAGGATCGCTAACGGCCTAATTGGTCAGTATTTCACGACGCTGTTCGAATACACGGTGGTGGATGCTTCCGGCCTGATTGGGGGGGCAGGCGGGAACGCGGCCCTCGGGGTCAAGAACCAGGCGTCAGTCAGCGGGGCGGCGGCTGCATTTTCCAATCTCCAGGTGTTCGACACCACGACAACGGTCCTGGATACTTTCAGCAGCGGCACGCTCGACACGACGAAGTGGTCCGTTTTTGAGAAGAATCCCACTGGGCCTTTAGGGGGTGACTCCGTGACGGCAGGGCCGAGCGGGCTGGACGTCCTGGCGACAATTTATGACGCAGCCGGGGGTTTCGCCGGCGTGTATTCCGCAAACACCACCTACAGGATCGTTGACGGAGGGCAGGTGGAGTTCCAACTCGACATCATAAATAACCCCGGGGGGAACGGCTCGTATTCCGCCCTTGGATATCTCCCGGTTGCTAGCCCTCAGTATATCTTCGGCATTGTCGAGTATCACATCGCCAACGACGTTACTGGGCACACGCTCGTTGTCAGCGGAAAGGCTTATAACGAGTGGTGGGGGGGGCGGAACGATATTCAACCGCCATACCTGCCTCCCGGGTGCCGTTACACCTTGACCATGACTGGAGAGGGCAGCAACTGCCGAATCGAGAGCCGAATCGAAGACCTGAGCGTAGCGGATGTGAACGATCCTGCCCGCGTGGTCTGGCAGACTGAATTTGTGGATACGCCGGCGGCGGATCCCGGCTTGAATGAGACCGCTCAAACCCAGGCACCGTACCTGAACTTCGACGGACGATTTTGCGTTTCGACTTTCAATTCGGGCACCGGTCCCACTGTGGATCCAGGAACACCCTGGGCAGAAGTCATCTTTAGCAACGCAGTGGTTCGGCAGACGCTCCCGGGGAAGACCGCGCCGGTTCTCGCGAACGTCTCTCCCGCATACGGGGCGGATTTCCTCGCCAGCACTACTGTGCTTTCATTCGACGCGAGCGACGCGACGAACCTACCCGCCAACAACATTTCGATAACGCTGAATGGCGTTGCGTACACGAACGGTTCGCCCGGGGTCACGATCACACCCGGAGGCTCGAGCGCGACTTCCCAGCACTTTACCCTGGAGGGCGCCCTGACGGCGAATATCAACTATGTCGGCAGCGTTCAGGCAACCGATGCCAATGGGCTCACCTCCAGTTCGCCACTGGTATTCGATACCTTTCTGACGAACGACTATGTGATTGAAGCCGAGGAATACAACTTCAGCTCAGATGGCGGCGTCACCGGCGGCGCGTTCATTGACAACCCAATCCTGATTGCCGACGATGGCACAACCGACCCGAACGCATACAATGGCCAGCCGGGCCTGGGGGAGGTGGACTTCCACTCCCATAACGGTGACTTCGGGCCTGGCGCTCAAGACGCAAACCACTTCTTCCGCTGGAATGATCCGGTTTATACCTCCCAATCGAGCGACACGCCACGAGCCAAGTACGTGAATGAGGGTGGCAGCGCCGCCAGTTTCTTTGAGATCGAAGTCACCGACATCTACGACGGCGATTGGCTTAACTACACTCACAACTATCCGGCGGGGACCTACAACGTCTTTTTGCGGCAGGCCACCTTCAAGTTGGCGAACTCGCTCGTTACCCTGGAACGCGTAACGGGTGCGACGAGCACCAGCCAGGCCAATACCGTCCTCGGCAGCTTCGCCGCGACGCCCACCGGGATCGGACTCTTCGTGAACGTGCCGCTCGCCGATGCGCTGGGCAATCCGATCGTCCTGCGGTTCTCGGGCAGCGTGGATACGTTGCAGCTAAGGGAGCGCGTCACCGGAAATGCCGATCTGGACGTCGGGAATCTGGAACAGAATTACATGGTGCTGGTCCCGGCAACCAATTCCGGCACGTTAGGGCCCGTGGTGACTGTGGTCTCGCCGCTGGCTAATTCAACCTTGAATTCCATTGTTCCCGTAACGACCGCCACCATCGCTAATCGGGACACGACCGTGAACGTTGGGAGTATCATCCTGCAAGTCAATGGCAGCACTGTGCCGGCGACAGTCAGCCCGACGAACGGCGGGACTTTTGTCTCCTACACGCTACCATCTCCCCTACCGACCCCAAACTCCACCGTTACGAACACTCTAATCTTCCAGGACAGCGGGGGTGTATATCAGACCAACACTTGGACTTGGGTGCTCACCTACGCGTATTTGCCAGCGGCCAGCAGCCTGCCGGTCGGGAGCCTGTCCGTGCCGGGCTTTGACGCCCGCATGGTGCAGAGCTTGGCGGCCAACATATCGGGCAACGGGGGCCTCCCCAACAGTGTGGCCTCGGCTGTAACCGTGCTGGCCAATCCGCCACAATACGCGGTGGACCTGGCGGTCACCAACATCGTCCAGTCTGTCGCCTGGGACCTAAACGCGACTGCCTACGGCGCCGTTACCAACTTCCCGGGGTTGTGCATACCCCCTTGGAATGTCAACAGCTTTGCCATCCAGACCTTGGCCTATCTGCAACTGACGGCTGGCCACAATCAATTCTATGTGGACAGCGACGATGATGTCGGAATTTATTCAGGCACCAACCTGACGGACACTTCGACGGTCCTGTTGGAGACGACCGGTGTGGCCCACCAGTCCTTTGACTTCATCGTCGAGGCGGACGGGTTGTATCCGTTCAATATCATCTATGAGGAGGGAGGCGGCGCAGCGTACCTCGTCCTCCATTCAGTGAACCTGAGCGACAACAGCCAGACGCTGGTGAACGCTCCCGGCGGCGTCAATGCCTTCTATCCGCTGGTTTGCAAGTCGTCCACGTCGGTCACAGGACCGTACACCGCTGACGCCGCCGCCAACGCCGGGAACCACCTGAATACGACGAGCGTGGGCTGCGACCCTGGCGGCAGCGGCCCCATCCCCAACCTGACAGTGACCGGCGGGACGTTCACCATCCCGGTCTCCGGCCCTGCGAAATTCTATCGCCTGGATGGCCCGCGACCGACCAAGATTACGAGCATCACGAAGGTCGGGTCCAATGTGGTTTTGACGTATCAGGCCAATTAAGCAGGCGCCTTTCAACGCAATGGCTGGCCAGCCCTCTGGCCAGCCCTTTTTGTAATCCTATGTAACGGAAGATCATTATGGCCGCATCAATCGCGGGGCTCGCCGGCGCACGGGCTCAGGAGCGTCGCCCTTCAACGTGAGGACGGAGCATGCGAGGTTAGCGCTTCTCCCGCTTACATCTTGTCTTAGGGCTCTGCCACGCGTATTCTGGCAGCGGCTCAACCAAGCACAACGCGCAACCCAAGGGTCGTTCAATGGCGACTGCTTCTGAAGCAAACAAGCCGAGGCGATTATCTCGCGCCTTAAGTGTACTGGTATTGGTCAGCCTGCTTTGTGTGTTGGTGTTCTACCTGGTGTTTATTCTCCCGTTTTGGGGTATTCCATTCAGCCAGTCCCGCCACGGACGGGTGCCGCTGACGCCACCCTGGGCGCTGGAATGCTGGTTGTGGGAGGATGACAGCAACACGGCGGCCCGGGTGAATGAGCTGTTGGAAGGTTATGCCAAATACGATCTGCCGGTGCGCACGATCCTGATTGATAGCCCGTGGAGCTACCGCTACAACGATTTCCAGGTGGACGAGACCCGTTATCCAGAGCCGGAGCAATATTTGCGCCACCTCAAGGAACAGGGTTACCGTATCGTCTTGTGGATGACCTGCATGGTCAACAGCCACAGCAAGGACACCCGCATCCCCAACTCGTTTCGGTTCTTCAATCAAGCGCGTGCCAAGGGGTACTTGGCGGGCAACGGCTACGAGTGGCGCTGGTGGAAAGGGCGAGGCGGCTTTATTGATTACAGCAACCCCGACGCCATGCAGTGGTGGCATGATCTCCAGCAGGGGGTCCTGGATTGGGGCGTTGACGGCTGGAAGCTGGATGGCTGCGACACATTCTTCTCGGGCAGGCTGTGGAAGATCCCAGTGCCCTTTAACCGCGCTCACTCAGGCTGGATGACGACACGGCAATACATGGACCATTACGCTCGGGATGAGTACCAGCACGGGCTGAGCCGCAACCCGGAGTTTGCCATCCTGGTACGCGCGCTCGACGGACCTTGGAGTCACCCGGAAGGCTTCTCGCCGCTCGACGCGGCCACTGTCACCTGGGTGGGTGACAACAACCACACCTGGGGGTATAAGGACCGCGGCATCCAGGCGGCCATGGCAGATATTCTGGGGAGCGCCCGGCTCGGTTATTGCGTCATCGGCAGCGACGTGGCCGGCTACCACGGCCGCAGCAATCCCGATGACACCGGCCCGGCAACCGCCGCGTTGCTGGGGGCCTGGTCGAAGCCCGTGAGCGGCGCGGCGGCGACGACCAACGAGTTCGGCACGGCTTCCGACAACACGATTGCGCCCAACGTGTATATCCGCTGGGCTGAGTTCTCGACGTTCTGCGGTTTGTTCCTGAATGGGGGGCACGGCGAACGCCGCCTGTGGAAGCGCTCCTGGCCGGAGCTTGAAATCATACGCAAGTTCTCGTGGATGCATACCGAGCTTGTGCCCTACATGTATTCGTATGTGGTCGAGTGCCACAACGGCGCGCCGCCGCTCATGCGGCCGCTGGCGCAGGGCAAGTTTCATTACCTGTTTGGCAACGAGTTGCTGGTCGCGCCGATTTACGCGGACAGGCTCGATTGGACCGTGTCGCTGCCCGCAGGGCGTTGGCGTTACCTTTTCCACGACGAAACGGCCCGGCCCGGCCCGGCACAGCTTCGGCGCGAGTTTCCGCTTGATGAGTTCCCGGTCTTTGTCCGCGAAGGGGCGGTGATCCCGCTAAAGGTCACGCGGCCTTACACGGGATTTGGCGACACTAATTCAGCGGGGTTCACCACTTGGCTGGTTTATCCGGAGGGCAAGAGCCAGTTCACGTTGTGGCATCCGGAATCACATCCCAAGCCGGAGAAGACCACGCTGGTTGTGGACGCCGGCCCGACGCTCGAGATCGAATTCTCCGGCAAACACGAGCCGCACATCCTGCGCATCTTTTTGCCGACCAAGCCGGCGCGCGTGACGCTGGACGGCGCCGGATTGCAGGAAGGTGATGCGTGGCAGTTCGACGCGGCGCACCACCGGCTCATCATCAAGACCCGCGATTACACTCAAGGCAGGTACGAGATCCGATTACAATGAAACACCTCGCCCTCTTCATTGAACCGACGTCTGCGCAGCTTAACATCTTCTCCGCCTTCACTCTGCCCCGGCTGGGCAGCTTCATCCTGGCCGGTCTGGTGAACCGTCGCCCCTCGTGGAGGGCTCGCGTGTTCGTCGAGGGCCGCAGGTTGTTCGAGCTGCAAGCGTGGATGGCCGAGCATGGCCGGCCCGACGTGGTGGGCATATCCACGATTACGCCGACGGTCAAACGCGGATACGCCTTGGCGGACGAATGCCGCGCCCTGGGCATACCGGTGATCCTGGGCGGACCGCATGTGACGTTTCTTCCGGATGAAGCCCTGGCCCATGCGGACCTCGTGGTGCGCGGAGAAGGCGAGCAGGCCATGAACGCCCTGCTGGACCTGTGGCACGCCGGCTATGTGAAAGGGACGGACGCAGAGTACGCCCGAATTCCCAACCTCGCCTGGAAGGATACTGCCGGAGCCATTCACCATAACCCCATGGCACCCTGGATCGCCGACCTGGACGGACTGCCCGTGCCTGATTTCTCGCTGGCGGACGGAACAGCGGATTGCCGGTTCGGCGGCAAGAACACGGTGATGGTGCAGACCTCGCGTGGTTGTCCGTTCGACTGTTCCTTCTGTTCGGTGACGGGCATGTTCGGAAAGAAGTTCCGGTATCGCTCGATCGAATCCGTTCTGCACGAGGTTCGACGCTATAACAGCCGGGACCACTTTGTCTTTTTCTGCGACGACAATTTCACGGCGAACAAGCGCCGCGCCCGGGAGCTGGTGGGAGCGATGATGCAGGAGAAGCTCCGCTTTCAATGGTCCACGCAGGTACGAACCGACCTGGCCCGTGATCCGGAACTGGTGGCGCTGATGAAGCGCGCCGGGTGTCATACCGTCTTCATCGGCTTCGAATCGGTCAATCCGAAGAGCCTCACGGAGATGAAGAAGAACCAGACCCTGGAGGAACTCCGCAACGCCATGCGCGTGGTTCAGGGCGCCGGCATCCACATTCACGGCATGTTCGTGTTCGGCTTTGAAGAGGACGACTGGCAGACGGTGGAGGCCACCGTTCGCCTTGCGCGCGAGATGAAGCTGACGAGTGTCCAGCTCCTCATCCTTACCCCCCTGCCGGGGTCGGAGCTCTACCACCGCCTGGCCGGCGAAGCGCGGCTCACCTCGAGGGACTGGGACCTGTACGATACGCATCATGTGGTCTTCCAGCCCACGGGCTTTACGCCGTTCGAGCTCCAGTGTGCCCAGGTTTACGGACACACGCGGCTTTACACCCTTCCGGAAGGTCTGAAGAAGGTGGCGACCGGCCGGTGGGTGGCAGCCGGCTTGTCATTTTATGCCTGGAAGATCAACCGGCACTGGCAGAAGCGGAATCAGCCGTATCTGCGGGAATTGGCGGCCAGTTCCCGCCCGGGCGGCGCTGGCGCACGTGCTCCGGCATCCAACAACGGGGACGGCTGGACTGACGCGAGCCGACGCCCAGTGCCTGCCACTGCCTCTTGATGGAACTCGTACGCATGAATCGGTCCCAGAGCGACTCAGTTACAGCCGGCAGCGGCACGCTGGTGGCCAGCGCTATCCTGGCGTCGCTCGGCTCATTTTTGTTTGGGTTTGATACGGCCGTCATCTCCGGGACGACGGACTCATTGCGGAAAGTGTTCCAACTCAGCGACAACGGGCTGGGCTTTACGGTGTCGAGCGCGCTGCTGGGCACGATGGCGGGCTCGCTGCTCGTGGGACGTCCGACCGATTGGTGGGGACGCCGCAAAATGCTCGGGTTGCTGGCAGGGTTGTTCCTGGTGTCCTCGGTTGGCTGTGCGGGAGCGTGGAACTGGTATGCGCTGTTGTTTTTCCGCTGGCTGGGCGGGGTGGCCGTAGGCGCGGCCTCCGTCGCCTGCCCAGTGTATATCACGGAGATCGCCCCGGCCAAACGGCGTGGCGTGCTGGTGGCGGTGAGCCAGTTGAATATTGTGATCGGGGTTTTGCTGTCGTACTTCTCCAATTATCTCGTGGCCCGGTTTATCGGGGCTGAGAATACCACTATCTGGCGCTGGATGTTTGGCGTGATGATCGTGCCTTCGGTGCTTTTCCTGCTAGCGGCGGTTTACATTCCTGAGAGCCCGCGGTGGCTGGTCAAGCAAGGGCGATCGACGGAGGCGGTCAGTGTGCTAGCGCGGCTGGGGCACCCCGAGCCTGAAAGCGAGCGGGCCGAGATCGAGAACTCATTGAAGGAGGAGATGTCCGGCCCGCACCAACGGCTATTCCAGCGCAAGTATCTCAAGCCGCTGCTGCTCGCCTTCATGATTGCCGCCTTCAATCAACTGGACGGCATCAATGCCGTAACCTACTACGCCGCGGACATCTTCCGGATGACCGGTGCCGACAAGACCGGCGCTCTGATGCAAGCGGTGATGGTGGGCCTAACCAACCTGGTGATGACGCTGGTGGCGATGGTCTTGATTGACCGGGTGGGCCGGAAGGCCCTGCTGCTGGCGGGCTCGGTCACTTTCGTCCTTTCGCACACCCTGGCGGCCTGGGTGTTTCAGACGCATGCTCAGGGTTGGGTGGTGATGCTTGCCATGGCGGGCATCGTCGGTTCGCATGCCTACTCGCAGGGTGCGGTGGTCTGGGTGTGCATCAACGAGGTCCTGCCCAACGCTGTCCGTGCGTCCGGTTCGGCTGTGGCCTGCTGCCTACTGTGGGTTCTGGACGTGGCAGTGAGCTGGTCCTTCCCGGTGGTGGCGGGCCAGGCGGGCGCCTACGCGTTTGGCTTCTTCGCCGTGATGATGGTCGCCCAGTTCTTCCTCGTGCTGAAGTATTTCCCGGAGACGAAAGGCGTCTCGCTCGAAGAGCTTGAGCGGCGGTTGGGCGTGGAGGCGTGAGATGTATTTATGAGAATGAAAGCCGTGTATTTTGCCCTCGGCTGCGTGCTGGCCGCCAGTCTGGCGGGCCGCGCGGCGGAATCACCTAACCTGCTTTGGCAGATTGGCCAGGCGGACCACCGGGGCGCCGAGTTCGCCCTCGCGCCGACAAACTACGTTTCGTTCCTGGAATGGTTTGGCAGTCCGGACCACGCCTACTACGTCGGGCTTTCCAAACCGGAGAGCGACTGGCCTTATCTCCTGCCCGGCCCGCTGGATGGCTGGGGCGGCAGCAGCGGCAACGGGCGCTGGGATCAGATGAACACGTTGCCGATCGGATTCACGCTGGAGCAAGCGCCGACCGCCGGCCAGTGCGCTTTCATCGTTGATCTGTGCGACACGCGCCCGGGCCGCCCGCCGCGCCTGCGCGTGACCGTCAACGGGCAGCCTTTCGACCGTGACCTGGACGCGGGGGGCAGTGAGGACTCCCTGCGCGGGGAGTGGCAGGCCGGCAAGGCTCAGTCGTTGCGAGTCGAGTTTCCCGCCACTTTGCTGCGCGCCGGCTACAACGAGATTGCGTTGCGGAGCACGAAGGGTAGTTGGATGGTGTTCGACGACCTGCGGTTGGAGGCGCCCGCCGAAGCCAGACTGGCGCCGCCGGCCAACACCGTGATTCGCTCCGTCACCGCCGCGCCGTATGCAGTGTCCAACAGCAAGAAGACCCCCGCGACCATCCGGATCGAACTCTTCCGCGCCGGCGGGCCCGGGAAGCTCAAGGTGGCGATCGAGAACGGCGGCACGCGGGAATTGGAAACGGCTCCGGGCTTGCAGGTTCTCGAAGTGCCGGCGCCCGCATCAGCTCCGGGCCGCAACACCCGCATCGAGCTGAGCGCCGATGGCAGGGTGCTGTGCGAGACTCAAGTGAGCTTGCCGGCCTCCCCACCCGCCACGCCAGCGGATTACGTGGACGTCTTCCGAGGCACGGCCCATTCGCGCTGGATGATTGGCCCCGGTCCGTGGCTCCCCTTCAGCATGGTGAAGATTTCTCCGGACAATCAGACGGCCGGGTGGTGTGCCGGCTACGAATACAGCATCGAGCTGGTGGATTGCTTCAGCCACGTTCACGAGTGGACAATGGCCGGGCTGGGCATGATGCCGACCCTCGGGGCGCTGCGGACGCAACCGGGCCTCGACGGGACCGGCTACAGCTCGCGCTTCGACAAGGCGACCGAGCGCGGTGGCATCGGCTTCTACGAAGTGCTGCTCAAGGACACGGGGATTCACGTCGCGTTGACTGCCACCCGGCGCGCCAGCTTGCAGGAATACACCTTCCCGGCCAGCGACCAGGCACGGGTGATCCTCGATTTCGACATCCCGACCGAATACAAGATCCACGTGCTCGACGCCCAGGTGCGGCGCATCGGCCCGGCGGAGCTTGAGGGCACCATTCAGACCGATGTTCCGGAGGTCCACTACAATGGCGATCAGCGTTACAATCTCCATTTCGTGGCGCAGTTCAACCGGCCGTTCGACCGGCTGGGCGGCTGGCAGGGCGATGAGATTCAATCGAACGCGCCGGCCTTGAAAGCATCCGGCGACTGCGGCGCGTTCGTGGAATTCAAGACGCAGGCTGGCGAGAAAGTTCTGGTGCGCACCGGCATCTCGCTGGTCAGTGTGGCCAATGCTCGCTTGAACCTGGAGCAGGAAATGGCCAAGCCGTTCGGGTGGGACTTCGCCGCGGTGGTCCAGGGCCAACGGCGCGCCTGGAACGAGATCTTCCAACGCGTGGACATCGAAACGCCCGACGCCCGCGAGAAAGGCCGCTTCTACTCCAATCTCTATCGCGCCTTGTCGGGCCGGAACACCTGGAGCGATGTGAACGGCGAGTGGATTGACCCCGATGGGCGGACGCAGAAGCTGGCTAACCCGGATGACGTCATGCTCGGCTCCGACGCCCTGTGGACCACGTTCTGGAATATGAACCAGGTGATGGACCTGCTCGCGCCTGAATGGGCCGCGCGCTGGGTGAAATCGGAGCTGCAGCTTTACGACAAATGTGGCTGGCTGTCCAAAGGTCCGGGCGGACTGAAGTACATCAGCGTCATGGTAGCCGAGCACGAAATCCCGCTGATGGTTGCGGCTTACCAGCATGGCGTCAAAGGTGCGGACGGTAAGAAGGTGCTGGAGGCGGTGGTTAAAATGCAGACCACGCTGCCGCAGTTGTATCCGCACGGGGGCGCGGTGGGCAACGAGAACCTGGAGAATTACCTCAAGTACGGGTATGTCGCCGAAGACGGCCCCGTAGTGAAGGGTCCTGTCAAAGGTGAGTGGCGGAAGTCGTGGTGTTCCAACACCTACGAATACTCTTACGACGATTGGTGCGTGGCGCAGCTTGCGCTGGCGCTCGGGCGCAAGGACCTTGCCGAGCAGTTCCTGAAGCGTTCGCGGAGCTGGCGGAATGTGTTCGACCCGACGACCGGTTTCGCCCGCCCGCGCAAAGCGAACGGGGATTGGGTGACACCCTTCGACCCGTATCACACGCCGGGCTTTGTTGAGGGGAACGCCTGGCAATACACCTGGTTCGTGCCGCAGGATGTGCCGGGCTTGATAGACGCCATGGGCCGGGAGCGGTTTATCAGCCGCCTGACCGAGGCGTTTGAAAAGTCGGCCCCCACGCGCTTTAACGCCGCCGGCGAGCGCTTTGAGGACTATCCCATCAACCAGGGCAACGAGCCTACGATGCACGTGGCCTGGCTATTCAATTGGGCCGGCGCTCCCTGGCTCAGCCAGCAGTGGGCGCGCGCCATTCTCAGGGCCTATTACGGCCACGGCCCCGCCGACGCCTACCTCGGCGACGAAGACCAGGGGCAGATGAGTTCCTGGTTCGTGATGTCGTCGCTCGGCTTGTTCCAGACCGACGGCGGCTGCCGCGTGAATCCGATCTACGAACTGGGCAGCCCGCTCTATCCGAAAGTAGTCATCCATTTCTCCAAGCAACATTACGGCGGGAAGACCTTCACTCTCATCGCCAGGAATACCTCCAAGGAGAACAAGTTCATCCAGTCCGCCCGGCTCAACGGCAAGCCCCTGAACCGGTGGTGGATTCGGCAGAAGGACATCCTACAAGGCGGGCGGTTGGAACTGGAGCTCGGCCCCATGCCCAACCAGGAGTGGGCGAAAGGGTGTCCGTTGCCGGATTGATTAGTAAGCGGCGGACAGACGCGGAGTTGCGGGCGGCTTTCGACCGTATCCGGCTGCCCGACATACAGGAATTGCGTGACGCGTTTCGGGCTGCTCAACCCAAAGTCCTGGCGCTGGCGAAGCCACAAGGACGTACGACACCCTCCTCCTGAGGTCATTCCCGGTTATGCCAACATCCACTGCCAGCGCCGGGACTTTCACCTACGACGTATTCCTGAGACATAGCGCGAAAGACAAGGCAGTGATGCGCCCGCTGGCGCAGCGGTTGCGCGAGGACGGGTTGAGGGGTTGAGGGTGTGGCCTGTCCCGCCGAAGCCCCCTGGCGTAGGCGGATTCGATGAACGGGTGCTCAGTCCCGGCGACAGTATCCCAGCCAAGATCGATCCGCCTTTGCTCTGAGGCTACGGCGGGACAGGGGAAGGGCTGAAGCGCGCCAACTGCGGACTTCGGATTTGGGGTTTCCTTCGGCCTTCGGCCTTCGGGCTTCGGATTTGAGGGAGTCCTGACCAGCCATGGGGCGCATCTGCTGTCGCCGCCTCCTGCCCCCTTCCAGCCTTCCCGTCTTCGCTGTTCAATCCCATTCCGATTTGGCGTGACAAACCCGCCCCCTTCCCCTCATTATCCAGCCAAGGGTCCGTTATGGTAGATGAGCCATCACCAGTCCCTGTTGGCAGGGAAGGCCGGCCGGCTGAAAGAGGAGCGCGGCCTCGTCCCGCTGACACTGTAAGGAGCCCTGCGGCAGGCGGAATCGAACTTCACAAGATGGAAGGGCCGCTGCTGCTACTGGCCGGTCCGGGAACGGGTAAGACCCATCAGTTGGCCAGACGGATTAAGCACCTCGTCCAAGACAAGCAGGTTGATCCGAAGACCATCGCCGTCATTACCTTTACGGCCGCGGCGGCCTCAAGTATGCGGGCGCGAATCTCGGATCCGACACAGGCGGAGACATTTGTTGATAGGCAGCATCAGCCTGAGACGATTTGCACGATGCACAGTTTCGGGTACCGCATTATCCGTCAGAACGTTGGCCTCTTGAACCTTTCCGAAGACCCCTCAGTTGTTCAATTCGACGCGACGAAGGCGATCCTGATGGGCGATGCTGCGCAGCTCACCGGATTTGAACGGCGCCACGCCAAAGAACCGATCGCTTGCAGGCAGCACGGTGACTGTACGCCTAGCGATTCCCGAAAGTGCAGAATTTGCAGGAGCTACTGTTCAATCCTCCGCGCTTGCAACGCCATTGACTATGATGACCAAATCCTCTTAGCGTGCAGCCTCCTAAAGGGGCACGCATCCTTAGCAGCCACCCACCGCGCTACGGCCACCCATCTTCTTGTAGATGAGTACCAGGACATCAATGCGGGTCAATTCCAACTCATCCGAACACTCAGCGCCGGTCAAGAAAAGGGCCTATTCGTTGTGGGAGACGATGACCAGAGCATCTACTCCTGGCGAGGTGGCTCGCCGCAGTTCATTAGAGGTTTCGAACAGCATTTTGGCCCAGCGGCTAGGGTAGAGTCTCTGCTCCATTCGCGCCGTTGTCACCGCAAGATTTTGGAAGGTTCACTTCACGTCGTCGAGTGTTACGACAAGGGGAGAAGGCGGAAAGGGAAATTCACCTATCAATCGCCTGACGGTCCTCCGATCTTCGTTCACGATGTGCCCAGCGATAAGGGCGAAGCGAAGATCGTAATGGGCATCATTCAGAATTCCCTTCCCTCCAAGAAGGTGTTGGTCTTGGTTCCCACTCGCAACCATGCGCTTCTCGTTTGTGAACGCCTGAGAAGGGCAAGGATCAAGTACTTGGCACCGGAGCCGCTGCCTGGCGGCGGCCTGCCTGCTGTAGAGAGGGCCGTTTCTTGGGTCCAAAACCCTGACGACAACATTGCCCTGCGCGAGTGTCTGGAGGCCGCTCTTAATACCAAGGAGTCTCCGGTGCCTTCACGCTGGGTTCGCAAGGCAGACAAAATCGCTTTGCGTGAGAACGCTCTTTGCCGCGTGAGCGATCTCTGGAAGCCATTGCTTGAGGGCGGAACGTCGCTCTGGCAGAACCTCACTGATTCGTGCCAGCGGGACACCGTGCTCGCGTTCCTTCACACTAACCTTGAGCTGCTGCTGAAGCTGTTCGCCAACGACGATTTAGCTGGGTTTCTCGGCCAGTCTAGTAAGTCCTTGGAGCCTTGGAAGCACGTGGCTGATTTTGCCGAGGAGGTCGGCAACTGGGTGAGCCGCTTTGGTTCCGCCTCTGAGGTCGGTTCCGAATCTGCCGTTCAGGTGATGACGCTGCAAGGAGCGAAGGGGCTGGAAGCAGACACGGTTTGCGTTTTAGGCCTGGAGGAAGGCACCTTGCCCAAGGATGGGAGTGAATGCGACGAGCTGGCGGAGCAGAGTCGCCTCTTCTTCGTCTCTATGACACGAGCTAAAGCTGATTTGCACCTCTTTCATGCGCGCACGAGGCCAGGAGCAGTTTCGTTCCAGCAACTACACAAAGATGATGGCCAGCATGTGCTCAAGCCATCGCGCTTTCTGGCAGCAATCCCGGAAGAACTATGCGAGAGAAGGTACCACCGATCCCAAGCCTGACGCGAGCGCCCGGGATGTGCTTGCGAGAATGGACCCATCACCACGCAACAAACCATGCGGGATAAGTTTGGGTACGATGTTTTCCAAAGCCACAGCGCGAAGGGCAAGGCGGTGGTGTGCCCGCTGGCGGAGCGGTTGCGGGAAGAAGCGCTGAATGTGTGGTTCGATGAATGGGTGCTCAAGACCGGCGACAGCATCCCGGCGAAGATCGAGGAAGGGCTGGAGCAGTCGCGCGTGCTGGTGCTGTGCATGTCGGCCAATGCGTTCGGGTCGGGCTGGGCGCAGTTGGAGGCCGGCACGTTCCGGTTACGCCGTCATGCTGGTCATCCGCACGTCGGATGGCGAAATCCGCTGGATGGACGTGAGCGCCTACCTCAAACGCGAAAGCGCCGGTGGGAAGACGGTGAGGCAAGTCGTCTTCGAGGGCGAGCGGTTCGATGTGATGAGCGTGCAGAATTGGCGGAAGAAGGTGTTGGGGGGCGGTATCGGCTTCTGGTAAGAAGTTTACGGCCACCCTGAAGCCACCCGGAAGCTACCCTCAGGCTCTCTGGTAGCCAACCGGTAGGCACCCCGAAGCCACCCGGAGGCTACCCTGAGGCTACCCTGAGGCTACCCGGAGGCTACCCCGAGGCTCTCGAACCCGCTGATCGCCAATAGATTGGGCCCCAAAACCGCCCGGGGAGCTTACCCAAGGCTCCCTTAAAGTCAACCGCGCCGCGGTTCGTGACCTGGAATCAACGCAAAGTTGCTATCAGCGCAGCGCGGCAAGGCCGCAGCCGAAACCGCGGAATACGCGAAATACGCGGAAGTGGGGACGCAGTCCATTCCGTTTGGGGGCGGCTTGTGACCCAAGTAACACGTTTTGTGGACCTATACAGGGTGAAATGAAGATGAAAAGCATCATGGCACGCACAAGTTCGCAAGGCCCCAAAAGGCGGATAACCGCCGTGTGCCTCAGGGTCTGGAAAGCCGTCTATCCCAGGGCACCGCCCCCTGCGCCTGAGCCTGGTAGGGACGCGTTCCATCGCGTCCCATTCTCTTCCGGCAGAGTCAGGGACGCGGTGGAACGCGTCCTTACCGGAAAGGGGTCCAGCGCCCTGCCGCTTTTTCATTCCAGCCCGAGCTTCGGGCATATCGCCAGCCGGACGGATTCCGGCGCGAAGGGCTCGATGCGGAACGCGTTGGCGCCCGGCTTCAAGTGCTGGCCGATTCCCAGGCGGGCAGGCTTGCCAATGAAGCCCCCCACACTGTTGCCATTGACAGTTATGCGCGCGGCGGTTTCTGGAGCCAGGGCGCCGAGCTCCAGGTAAACGCGCGCTTTCTTGAGGTCGGCACTAGCAATGTCGCAGTGGCCGAAGAAAGGGTCCGCTTTGACCGGGCTGAGGGTGATCTGGCCGGCGAGCATCCCCCAGGGGCTCCCGGCCTTCGGTGTTGCGGTGCCTGGCGAACAGCGGAGGAGACACTGGCCAATCTGCCGCGGCAGCCGACAGATGTGGTGCTGACGGACATCAATTTGCCCGGGCAGTCAGGTTCCTGTGCCGATGATTACCGGCGCACCCGCACCAACTGCCCCCCGCCGCGCGGCAGTTGCAGGTCGGCGCGCTTGCCGCTCGCCCGTGACCAGCGGCCTGTCGCCGGGTCGAACAACTCGAGCCGCGAGGGGCCGCGAATTCCAACGACCACCTCGGCCTGATAGTCCAGGTTGACCACCATCACGTGCGTCGGCGTGGGAGCCTTCTTTCTCTTGCCTGGCGGGCCGAAGTATCCCAGCAGCACGCCTTTGACGGGTTGCAGATTCGTGTAGCTCATGCCCGGTACCGGGGGGTCGAGCTGGAAACGGCCATCCGCGGGCACCGGTTGAGTCCCCTGCGGAAACATGCCCGCGTGATAAACACCCAGTGAGCGCAGTGGCTGCAGTTGCTGAGCGATGGACACAAACTCCCGGTTGAGCGTTTGCAACGTGTGGTAAAGCGGAGTGACGGTGCCGTCGGCATGAGCGACGGCTCCTGTATGTCCCGGGCAACAATAGACGTAATACGAGATCCCCTGCGCGCCATAGGCGAGCGTCGTGTAATCGAGGTAGCGCACTTCGTCGCCGGTAGGCACCCGCATGGAAGCCGCCCAGGTGGCGGCCTGAACGATGTTGAGAAACGGCAGGCCGGCGTCCTGCGCCGCGCGCCGGATCATCGCCAGGTTGAGGAAATAGCCGTCGTTGTCGCCCTTCACCGAGAATTGGTAGTGATCGTAACTGATAAGGCCTGGCTTCACGACATCAACATATTGCCGCAGATGCTCGCGGTAGGCGGTGACGGTGTCACCTTTGTTGCCAAGCTGCTCGTTGTTCGCATAGGTGGGGAACAGGTTGATGTAGGCCAGATGGGCCGGATCACGTTCGCGCAGGTAGGCGACGAGCTTGCCCAGAGCCGGAAAGTTCGCCGCGCTTGGCTCGTCGGTGATGAAATAATCGTAAAGCGCCGGGTGTTGGCGAACGCGGGCGATCAGAGCATCCAGCTTCTCGCGTTGGGCGGGATCCTCGAGCGCGGCCGGTGTGAGCAAGCCGTCGGTGAGTTGGGCGCGCAAACCGTGCCTTTGCGCCACATCCAGTTCCTTTTCCCCGCACCAGACCAGGTTGAAGCCGCCCTCGGCCATCTGGGCCGCGGTGGCGTCGGTCATGGACGGCCCGCACCAGTAGGTGACGATGGGCGTGCCCAACTTCCAGGGGGTCGCCACGGGCGCAGCGGCGGCAGGGCACGAGGGATGAATCGCAGATAGCACTCCGACCAGAGCGCCAGTCAAATGAAGAGAGTTCATGGCAGTTGCGAAAATGGCCGCAAGAGTGCGCCGACTGACGTCGTCGGCCACAGTTTCAGCGTGTTGCCAACGGCTCCGGCCGAGGTGATTCCCCAACCAGCTTGAGCGCCTCGGTGACGAGGATATCGCCGGTGCGCTCGCCCAGGCTGGTTCGCGAGACATAGGCGTACCGCTTGAAGCTGTCATAATCTTCCTTGGTCAGGATGTAGCCAAACGCATCGTTGGTGAGGCCGAAGAGCAGGTTGTGCTCGCCGCGCATCTTGCGCTTTAAGTAGTAACCGATGTTGGGCAGGGCTTCGCCCGGGATCGTGAGCATCTGCGCATTGCCGAGGTTAATCAGGTTCAATTGGGTCGTGATGCTCGCGGCATCGCCGCCGGGGCTGCCGGGCAGGGCCTTCAGCAATGCGCGCATCAAGGGGGAATCTACCGGCAGCGTCAAGGGACGCGCGGCACAAAAGAGCTTGGCCGAGGCTTGAACCGGCGCGTCGCGAACGATCCGCAGCGCCTCATCGCCCAGCAGGCGGCCAATGCGCTGGCACTCTTCCCAGGTCCGGGCCTCCCTGCCGCCCGGCTGCCGGTTGTCGGCGGTGACCATGCCGCCCTGAGCGCTATTCATGAAGATGCCCGTCCCCCCACCTGCTTCTGCCAAGCGTTCATACAGCGGCCCGACCAGGTCCGGGCTGCAAATACCCGCCTCGCTGCCCAGCACCTCGGGGTGGATGGCGTAATTGACCAGCGTGATGATCGGCTTGCCGGAAGCGTCCAGCGCCTGAATGACATTGCAGCGCGGGTCGTACAACTGCTCGGCGTAATAGTTGTAGGCGATCTTACCTTTGGCCTCGCCGGTGGCGATCTTAAGCCGCACGGGCTGGAGGTTAGTGACCGCTGCCTGGATGGCCTCGGCCATTCGGGCGCACACCATCTCCAAATACTTCTCGTCGCGCGCGGTGCCGCCCACGCTGTCCGGGAAGCCATAACAATCCGGCGCACTGTGCGTATGCGTCGCGCCGATGAGGATGTTCTGCGCTGGAATCACTGTCACCGCCGCGCGGACCCGGTTGCCGAGCACGGCGGGGAACCCGAGAAAGTCCGCGCTGACGATCGCGACCGAAGTATCTCCCTGTTGCAGCACAAGCGCCCTGACCGTGAGGTCGCCTTTCCTTTCCTTGACCGGGTGGGATGGTCCAACTCCGCCGCTTACCGGCAGCAGGGGATCCGGATTGACGGTGCGCACCGCGATGCCGGCGCGCAGCTCCGCCAGGCTGTTAAGAGTGGACGCGACGAGCAGGAGGAGCAGGGTGAGGAATTTAACATTCATGGTTGCGGGCGCTAAGATAGCTCCGCACGGTCCGCCTGCAAGAGGTGAAAGAGGACTGGATCAAGCTCTCGGTGCCACCGAATGAAGAAGCAAGGGTGTTTCATCGAAATCCCTGTGTTTGTGGGTGTGCGGACGCCTCGGCGATCTCGTAATCCGTTGCGGTTGCAACACTTCCGTTGCCTCCACCAGCCAGTGCATCTGCCATGTTCCGCCCGCGCGGACGATGTCTTGCCCCTGGCACTTTGGCGAAGCCCCCGTGTGTACCGCAGATGGCTCGTGTAGGCTACTGGGGTTGAGGCACTTGTGGATGAAATTCTGCATTGTTGGATTGCAATGAAAGGTGGGTGCAAGCCGCTCACTTGACTGGGGAGGTATGATGTGGCCGTTCCGCACCACCAGATTTGTTAGCCTGTAGCAGAACGGCGAATGGGCCCGCGCGGCACAACTGGGGGAACGGAGTTGCCTTGGTGAACAGCGATATTATCCAATCGAAACCGTGCTCGGGAGCGCCGGATGGGATCTTGTCTTATCTGTTGCGGATGCCGGCGATCGTCGCCTGCATTGCGTGTCTCAAGCTTCTCATTCATTTCTACTTCAATGCCTTCTCGTACTACGGCTACCTGCGGGACGAGCTTTATTTTATTGACGCGGGCAAGCACCTGGACTGGGGCTATGTGGACGTTGGTCCGCTGACGATCTGGCTCGGCCGCGTCTCCCGGGAATTGCTGGGCGATTCGGTGTTCGCCTTGCGCTTCTTTCCGGCCATCGCCGGGGCGCTGACGGTTGTGATGGTGGGCCTGATGGCGCGGGAGCTGGGCGGGGGCCGCTTTGCTCAGGGATTGGCCGCGCTGGCGGTGCTGGTGGCACCCGTTTGGCTCGGTGCGCAGAACATGCTGTGCCTGCCGGCATCGGAGCCGCTCTGGTGGGGATTATGCGCCTGTTGCCTCATCCGCATCATCAAGACCGGCAATACGCGTCTCTGGCTCGGCTTTGGGGTGTGCGTTGGGATCGGTCTGCTCAACAAGCCGTCCATGCTGTTCCTGGCCGGGGCCGTGGTGGCCGGCCTGCTGCTAACGCCGCAACGCGAGTATCTGTTCGACCGATGGGCATTCACCGGAGGGATCGTCGCCCTCCTGATCGTGTCGCCTTACCTGGCCTGGCAGATCGCACAGGGCTGGCCCACCATCGAGTTTTTGAGCGGGATGAAACACATGGTCACGAGTCAGATCCCGTCTTTGGTCTTTGTGCTGGGCCAGGTCTTTTACCTGCACCCGCTGAACTTCCCGATCTGGCTGGCCGGGCTGGGGTGGTTTTTCTTCGCAAGAGAGGCCAAATCCTTCCGTGTCTTCGGCTGGGTCTATGTGGTCATCCTGCTGTTCCTGCTCATCGTCAAGAGCAAGATTTACTATTTCGCGCCCGTCTATCCGATCCTGCTCGCCGGCGGCGCGGTGGCGATTGAACGATGGATCCAGCAACGCCGCCTGGGGTGGCTGAAGGTCGCCCTGCCAGCCCTCCTCGTTGCGGGTGGGGTGTTGATCGCACCGGTGGTGCTGCCCGTTCTGCGTCTTGAAAAGACCGACGCCTACATCACGGCCACCACGGGCGGGCTCCTTAAGAATGCCTGGGAAATCACCTCCACCTTCCATGATGAGCAGGGATGGGAGAACCAGGCCAGGGTGGTGGCTGAAGTCTTCCGCGGACTTTCCCCCGAGGAGCAGGCTGAGTGCAACATCTTTGCGGGCAACTTCGGCGAGGCGGGTGCAATCGCCTATTACGGCCCGGCGCTGGGGCTGCCAGCGGTGTACTCGAGCCATCAAAACTACTATTTTTGGGGGCCTCCCGCGAAGAGCGGCAAGCTCGCCATTGTGTTCGGCATAAGGCCGGAGGTGCTCCGGCAGTATTTCGGAGAGATTCAGCAAGCGGCTACCATTACCTGCCGTGAGGCTGTCCCCTTCGAGCAAGATGTCCCCGTCTATATTTGCCGAAAGCCGATTACCGATCTGAAGGACGTTTGGCCAAAGCTGCGGGCACACGCTTTTCTCAACTACTGACCCCTCCGTGAGCCTTCGCAGCGCCGTCCATGCGGCGGCGGCTTTCCATCCGGACAAGGTTCCCATCGGCGGATTTGGGCACGCGGCCGTCATTGGCATCGCCGGTGACGAACAGCAGCGCTTTGGAACCGGCCACGGCATCGGGCCGGACGATGTTCAGCCAACCCGAGGCTGGAAGGCCGAACTTATTGACAAGCCGGGCTCCCGCCAAGCATCCTGCCGCATACCGCATTGCCCAACACCTAAGAATGAAGACACCGGGCTGCTTTGCCTGCCGTTATGGAAGTGCCAAACAGTGAAACATGCCAATGGGTGCACCTGACCCCTGGATGAGAACGCTGGTTGTGACCGATGCGCACGGCTCCGTGGGTGGGAGCGTGAGCTGAATCGCTGAATCATGACCTCGCGCGAGAGAGTCTTGACGGCGCTGCGACATGAGGCGCCGGACCGGGTGCCGCGCGATTTCTGGGCGGAAGAACCCGCGTGGCGACGTCTCCTGGCCCACGTGGGCTACGAGGACCGAGAGCGCCTGCTCCGCCAACTCGGGATTGACCTGCGTCACCTCGACGCTCAGGGTCCGCTCGAACAGGCGATTGGGGACGGGGTCTTCCAAAACCTCTGGGGCGAACGCTACATCTACCAGGAGACCGCCTGGGGGCCGATGCGCGAAGATATTCCCGGCGCACTCGCTTCCGTTGGGAGCCTATCTGACTTGGAAGCATTCGCATGGCCGACACCCGATGACCGGGATTACTCCGCACTTCGCCAACTGGCCCGTCAGCACGAAGAGTTCGCCCTGGTCTATGGCTTCGCCGATGTCTGGCAGCGCCCGGCGCTGGTGCGCGGCTGGGAAGGGATGTTCGTGGATATGGCCACGCACCCCGAACGCGCTCATTTTCTCTGCCGCAAATTCACCGACTACTACCGGGAGGATTACACCCGGGCTGCCGAGGCTACCGACGGACGCATTGATCTCTACTTGTTGATCAGCGATGTGGGCAGTCAGCACGGCCCGCTGATGTCGCTGGCGATGTTTCGTCAGTTTGTCGCGCCGTACGTCGGGGAGATGGCCCGCCACATTCACCGGCTGGGCGGGCGAGTGCTGTTCCACTCCTGCGGCGCCGTTGGGCCGTTCATCCCTGATCTCATTGAGCTGGGCGTGGACGTGCTCGATCCCATCCAACCGGTTTCACCCGATATGAGCCCCGAGCGCCTGAAGGCAGAATACGGCGGTCGCCTGAGCTTCCACGGCGGGATTGACATGCAGAAGCTGCTGCCGTTCGGTACCCCGGCACAAGTTCAGGAGGAAGCGCGACGTTACTGCGAGGTTTTGGGAAGCGGCGGGGGCTACATCCTTGGTCCTGCCCACTTCTTCCAGCCGGACGTGCCGCCGGAAAATGTGCTGGCGGTTTACTTACATCCTATCTCTCTATGACTTTCTGCCTGCCGAATCCCTAAAGCTACTCCATCTGGTTTCTATGGATAATCCTCCAATTCCTGCAACCCAGGCTCCCGCCCAGACCCCATCCCCGGGCCAGCCCCGTGCGCGCCGTCTAATGTCGCTCGATGCCTTGCGCGACTTCGACATGTTTTGGATTGTCGGCGGCGAAGAACCCATTCATGGCCTCTATAAGGCCTGGCCTCGGTCCAGGCTGGCTTTCTCAGCCTACTGCAGGACCGTGCTGCGGGCAGGGGGCGCGGGATGATGAATGGAGACAAGTCTCTCAACTCCCTCCGCCAATGCTGGCAAGCAGCGCTGAACGCGCGCGCGCTCCTCGGCGCGGAAGCGGTGGAACGGCTCGGCCATGAAATCGTCGCAAATCCCCAGGCACGCCAGCGCGCACTTGATTCCCTTGATGACAGCCGACGAGTGGCGCCCGATTTTATAGAGGGAATGACTGATCTCAAGCACCTGGGCGTGGAGCTGCCGGGAATGGGGAACATCGCCGGCGCGGGCCGCCGCACACAGTTGGACGTAGAGCCTGGGGAAGAGGTTTGCGCCCCCCGGGACACCACCGTGACCTCCAGCGAGGACTCCTTCCGCAAGCAGCTCTTCCGGCCCAATAAGCAGAGACCAGTCCGGGCGGTGTTTCAGCAGGCCGACGGCGTGGCGGAAATAGTCCATGTTTCCCGAACTGTCCTTCACACCAACGATCTTCGGGTTATCCATGGCCCGACGCAAGGTCTCCGGCTCATACTGAATTTTGGTGTTCCTGGGTGCGTTGTAAAGGACCAGCGGCAGGGGCAGCTCCGCCACCAGATGGTCCAAGTACTCCTGCAGTTCCGGCTGGCCCTCTGTAAAGTAATAAGGCGGGGCGAGCACCAGGGCGTCGGCGCCTGCGCTCGCCGCATCTCGGGCCAGGCTCACTGATTCGACAAACGCGCTATCACTGATGCCCACTAGCACAGGCACGCGGCCCCGCACCTGCCGACACGTGCGTCCAATTAATTCTCGGCGTAGATGGTAGCTGAGGCTGGGCCCTTCACCGGTCGTGCCAAGGATGAACAGGCCGCCGACGCCGGCGTCCAGGATGTGCTCGATGAGCCGTTCCAGGCCCGCCGGATCCAACTCGTCAATACCGCGCAATGGTGTGGCCATCGGCGGTACAACTCCACACAAGGGTTGCTTCACAATAAGACCATTTCTTCGCCGCGGGTCGGGCTCACGGGTGCAGAAACGCGCACGCGCCTGCCGCGTTGGCATCACTATACTACAAGGCCGGGTGGCAGACGTTCAAGATTCTCCGCTGGACGAAATCGGAAGCGCCGCAGTCCGGACGTTGAAGACTGGCGGATTCGGCGTATGCTGCCGGTTGTGAAACGACCCCTTCGCATCGGCCTGCGGGTTTTGGCAGGGTTGGTGGTGCTGGTCGTCGCCAGCGCCATTCTCTGTCTTGATGGAGTGGATAGCCGGCCTTATTTCCGTGAGCCATATTACACAAAGACCATCACGCAGTTGCGGGCCAGCACGGAGACGAACACCGTTGCGCGGGGCGAGCTGGCCGCGGGCTTCGGCCGTGCGCGGCTCACCCCCAGCGTGAATGCCTCGCAGGATGCCCCGGCGCAAGGACAGTTCCGCTCGCTTCCTCTGGCCGGTTACGGCAGCCGGCATGGCCGACCCGCCCGGGGAGCTCACGACGATCTCTACGTCAAGGCGGTGGCCCTGAGGGTGCAAGGGCGCGTTGGTGTCATGGTGGGGGCCGATGCTCTGATAATCCCTGCGGAGGTAGCGGACCAAGCTGTGCGCCGACTGAAGCAGCAGTTGGGCTTAACACGGGAGCAGATTTACCTGGGCGCGACCCACACCCATTGCAGCCTCGGTGCCTGGGGCGAGGGCGTAGTGGCGGAATCGTTCGCCGGGCGGTTCCAGCCGGGGGTGCAAGTGTGGTTTTCCGATTGCATCGTGGCGGCGGTGCAGGAGGCCTTGGGCGATCTCAAGCTTGCACGGTTTGGGCATGGCCACTTTGCGGCTTCGGAATTCATCCGGAACCGCCTGGTGGGCGGCTTGGGAAAGGTTGACCCCGAATTCAGTTACGCGGTGGTAAAGCAGGACGCCGGCGCGCTTGCGGTATTGGGGGTTTACGGTGCTCACGCTACCATTCTTTCCGGGGACATGATGGAGTTCAGTGCCGATTACCCGGGGTACTGGCAGCGGGCAGTCGAGCAGGCTACCGGGGGCTTCGCCGAGTTTCTGGCCGGTGGCGTGGGCAGCCACTCACCAGTGCCGGGTGGTAGAGGTTTGGCGGGAGCAGAGCAGATGGGGCAAGCCTTGGCACGCATGCTGATTGAGCGGTTGCCCCAGACCCCGCTGACCAATTCCGTCACCTTCGGCATGCTGGGCCTCGACGTCACCATGCCCCCGCTCAATGTGCGCCTAAGCGACGGCTTCCGGCTTCGGCCCTGGCTGGCGGGGAAGCTCGTGCCGGCCAGAAGCCACAGCTTCCTGCAGGTCTTTCGCATCGGCGACTCAGTGTGGATTTCGACCCCATGCGATTTCAGCGGCGAGTTGGCCTTGGGGATAAAGGATTTCCTGCTGGCCCGGGGAAGCAGCGCCACGATCACCAGCTTCAACGGGGACTATATTGGCTATGTGATTCCCGCGCGCTACTATCACCTGGACGGCTATGAACCCCGGCTGATGTCCTTTTTCGGACCCAACGTGCCGGATTACTTCGATGAGCTGATCCGAACCATGGCGCTGTCTCTGGTGAATGAATAGTGGGGCACGGGCAGCGTTCAGCGCAGTTCAATGGGGTTCGCATAGACCCAGGGAACCCACTTATCCAGCACTTTAAGTTCTGCCTCGACCCGGTACTTGCCAGGTCCCGGCGGCGTCCAAGTCAACGCGCGGCCTTCCTCCTGGTGAACGGCGATGCCGTCCTTGATGATCGTGAAGCGGCAGGGCAAGGGTGATTTCACGCCCAGGCACGTCGCCGGGGAGAACGTAGCGGTCTCACCCATGACCGTGTGGTTGGTTCCGTCGGCGGCAAACCATTGGAAGCCGGTGCTGCTGGCGATCATATCAAACCCGATAAAGACCCGGCCCGACCGGAGACCGTCTAGAATTGTGGGTTCGCTTAGCGAGCGGGCAAGGACGTGGGTATTTACAAACCGCGCGCTTCGTTCATAAGGATCCAACTGGATATGAAATAGCCTGCGATTCGGGGTAAGCGGACCAAAGCAGAGGCGTGCCAAGGGGCGGGTGAACCAGTTGAGTTTGAAGATCTTTAAGACCTTGGGGCTGGTGTCCTCCACCCGGATGGTGTCCGAAGTGGTGTAAATTCCCCTCACGCCCACATTTTGATGGCAGTCGTTGCCGGCGATGCCGGTGATGTGCCGTGTCCGGTTCAACTCGTCCCAATGGCGAAGGAAATCCACCGGCGGGACAAAGATGGTACGCAAGACATGCTCCGGGTAGCGGCCCTGGTTGACGAGAAGATCCGGCACCATGGCGCGAAGCCTGGCGCTGCTGCGCTTGAAGTCCGTGTGGATGTTGTAGATTTCCATGCCCACAAGTTCCGGGCAGTCCCAATCCCGCGGCTCCTCGGGGTGGGCGTAGAACATCAGCCCGCCGTTCTCGGAAATCTGCCTGGCGAGCGTGGCCGAATCGGTCTGATTGCTGAGCACGACGCCCGAGGTGACGCCAAAAGGCATGATCCCATCTTTCATCTCGAACCCCGGCACGAACAGCTTGCCTTCGTGCAAGCCACGCCATTGCAGGTTAAAATCGGCTCGGCCCTGGATGGGATGATCGCTGAGACAGATGAAGTCGATCCCAGTGGTTTTGAGGACGCTCAGGATCTCCTCGAATGGCACCTCGCTGTCGTGGGAGTATTTGGAATGGCTGTGCAGGATTCCCCGATAATCGTTTAAGCCGGCAAGACCCGGCACGGACTGGCGCTGGGCGCGGAGGGCTTGCCACGCTGCCTCCTCGCGTGGGAACGCAAGGAATCGGTGGTACAGGGCGCCGCGGAGCCAGAACAGGAGGACCACCCCCGACAGAACTATGGCGGCCCCAGTGACCCGGAGCGCCCGGCGCAACCAAATCCGCTTCTTGCCTTGAGAACGCGTGTCCTGCATCTGTTTACCCTTTGAGTCTATCCACTGCATGATATCGCACTCAAGCAGCCCGGTAGCTCGTCAGGCTCATAACCTGAAGGGCGGTGGTTCAAATCCAGCCCCCGCAACCACCTCTTGCCGCTTGGCCGACAACAGCTTATGACTGCGCGGAATCGCAGCGGATGGGAGTTTCGGGTCTCCCTCGGGACTGCGAAACCCCTCCTGCCGGCTCATTCATTGCTTGCTACGGTGGTTCTGCCCGACGATCCTCGTGGCGTTCGGATGTCGAGTCAAATGCAGGAAGCCACGTACTGGCGGATTCCTGCAGATCGTCCTTGAAGGACGACACCAACGAGCATTTATGGAAACCAAGCGATTAGTAGAGAAGGAACGGAAACTGCAGAAGGATGACTTGATCGTCATCACTGGCGCTGGCGGTTTTATCGCCGGCAACCTGGTCCGCTATTTCACCAACAAGGGGTTCACGCGAATTCGTGCGGTGGACAAGAAGCCGCTCTATGAGTGGTATCTGCCTGTGCCCGGGGTGGAGAGCCTCTGCTTGGATTGTAGCCGAGAGGAAAACTGCCGGCGGGTGTGCGAGGGAGCGGTCGAGGTTTACAACCTGGCCGCCGACATGGGCGGGATGGGCTTTATCGAGCGCTTCCGGGTCGAGTGCCTGCGCTCGATTCTAATAAATACGCACATGATCGAGGCCGCTTATCGGGCCGGGGCGCGCCGCTATTTTTTCTCCTCCTCAGCATGTGCGTACAACACTCTCCTGCAGCAGGACCCGAGGGTGCGCCCGCTCAAAGAATCGGATGCCTACCCGGCCATGGCCGAGCGAGGTTATGGCTGGGAGAAGCTCATGAGCGAGATGTTTTGCCAGGAGTATTGGCACGAACGTGGCCTGAAGACCTTCATGGCCCGGTTCCACAACGTGTATGGACCCTTTGGGACATGGGACGGTGGGCGAGAAAAGGCGCCGGCCGCCCTCTGCCGCAAAGCAATCGAGGCCATTGATACCGGGAACAAGGAAATGACCATCTGGGGCGACGGCACGCAAACGCGCAGCTTCATGTATATCGAGGATTGCGTGAAGGGCATTGATATGATCATGCACTGTGACAAGCTGATCGCGACCCCGATCAACCTCGGCTCCAGTGAGCTCATTTCAATCAATGAACTGGCGGACAAAGTCGAGCGAATTGCCGGGGTGAAGTTTAAGCGCAATTACGACCTGAACGCCCCACGCGGGGTGGCAGGACGCAACAGCGATAACACCTTTATCAAGCAGGTGCTCAAGTGGGAGCCGTCCACGCCCTTTGAGAAAGGGCTGGCGGTCACCTACGAGTGGATCAAGCAACAATATCTCAAACGCAAAGAAGGCAAGCGAGTCGTCGAGTGAGTCACCGCGATCCCCTGCAGCGGTATTTCGGGTTCATTCCCAATCGCCTGCAACTGGCAGGCGGGTGGATTGACCAGCCGTTTGTCTCGCGCCACAACCCTCAACCGCCCGGCTCGATGGTGGTGGTGCAAATTGAGCCTGACTTTCGCCCGATGGACCGTTCGGGCATCGCCAGCGGCACGCGCGCGGTCGCAATGAGACTGTGGCGGGGGAGGCTGCCACGGCGCCCGCTGCCCAAATTGGTGCGCGAGCTTTATGAAGCCGAGAACCGAGGCAAGGCTGAGCCCAGTGGTTCGCAGGACATGATCGGGCTTATATTTCCCGGCATCAACCGCCTGGACTACGACTTCCAGGTCGAAGGAGGAGTCTTCCCCGCCCATATCGAATCGCTGAATCATGCTCGTACGGCGCGCTGGCTGGAGCGGGTTTTACACCTGCTGCCGGTCGAGCCGCGGCCGGAGGGCTATAGTCCGCTGGGCCAGAAGAACCTCGAGCCGAAGTGGGTAGCGCGTTTAGGTCAATCCGGCCAGCATTGCTTTGAAGCGATCCGGCGGCGCGATGTGGCGGCGCTAGGACGATCCTTCAACCTGAACATGAAGTGCTGGGAAGCTTTGCTGCCGCAGGTGGTGCGCCATCCGCTGATCAAATTAGACCTGCAGGGATTACTTCGCGCTTATCAGGCACGTTATCCTGGCGCCATGTACTCGGGGTGCGGCGGCGGTTACCTGATCGTGGCGGCGGAGGAACCGGTGCCCGGCTCCTTCACAGTGAAGGTGCGTCTGGCCAAGTCGTGAGCCGAAGATTACAGGCCGTTGTGAGCGGCGGGTTCGATGACCTGCGCTCACCGCAAATGCGGTTTCTGGAGGAAGCTGCCCAATTGGGCGAGCTGACTGTCCTGCTTTGGCCAGATGAGCTGCTGGAGCACCGGACGGGCAAGGTGCCCCAATTCCCATTAGTTGAGCGGCTGTATTTCTTGCAGGCCGTACGCTATGTCTCACGCGTCATATCGCTGAGTGGGAATCCGGATCCCGACAGCCTGCCCGACGCGGATGGTTTCCGGCCCCAAGCGTGGGTGGATGAGGAAAACCAGGCCAACGGGCGGCGAGCTGATTATTGCCGGGAACATGGCCTGGAGTATTGCGTGGTGCCCACCTCCCGGATGCTGGGCTTCCCCGCGCCGCCGCCCATGCAGTCGGCCTCTAACCGCAAGAAGGTGGTTGTCACCGGCTGCTACGACTGGTTCCACAGCGGGCATGTGCGGTTTTTCGAGGAGGTCAGCGCCTACGGCGACCTTTACGTCGTTATCGGTCACGACGCGAACATCCGCCTGCTCAAGGGTGAGGGCCATCCGCGGTTCCCCGAGGCGGAACGGCGCTACATGGTTGGTTCCATCCGGTATGTGAAGCAGGCGCTGATTTCCAGCGGCAGCGGTTGGCTGGATGCCGACCCGGAAATCCGGCGGCTCAAACCGGACATCTATGCGGTCAACGAGGACGGCGATCAGGGCGGCAAACGCGAATATTGCGCGAAGATGGGTTTGGAATACCTCGTGCTCCGGCGCATCCCTGCGCCAGGTCTGCCGCGGCGCAGAAGCACGGACCTGCGCGGTTTTTAACCGGCGACAAGTCGCTGGATGAAATTCCACACGGGAGGCGTCCTTTAGCCTTTCTTTGCAGCCTGCGCCCGGTATCTTCTAATGCCCATGATGTTGTCCTTCAGGATGAACGGGAAGAAAGCATGCTCGAGCAACGACTTATGGGCTATAACATCGGCAATCTGGTGCCTGGTCACCCCGCTGAGCATGGCCACCGCGGCTGAGGTTGCCAATCAATCTGTTCCTGCTCCGGCAGGCGGCACACAGGCTGATGATCCATATCTGTGGCTGGAGGACGTGACCGGCGAACGCGCCCTCACCTGGGTGCGCGCCCAGAACGCGCTCAGCACCAAAGAGCTCGAAGCCGCTCCGGACTTTGAGCCGATGCGCAAACGGCTGCTCTCGATCCTGGATTCCCGGGAGCGCATCCCGTATGTGATTAAGCATGGGGCGTGGTGTTACAACTTCTGGCGCGACGAGAAGAACGTGCGCGGGCTCTGGCGCCGCACCAGCCTCGAGGAGTTCAAGAAGGCGCAGCCGGCATGGGAAGTCGTGCTCGATGTGGACAAACTCGCCACGGAGGAGAAAGAGAACTGGGTCTGGAAGGGTTATCAGATTCTGTACCCGACCTACGACCGCTGCCTGGTCTCGCTGTCGCGCGGCGGAGCGGATGCGTCCGTGTACCGGGAATTTGACCTCAATACCCGGCGGTTCGTCACCAACGGTTTCTATCTTCCCGAAGCCAAGAGCCAGGTGGACTGGCGCAGCCGGGACGTGCTCTACGTCGGGACTGACTTCGGCCCAGGGTCGCTGACCGCGTCGGGCTACCCGCGCATCGTAAAGGAATGGAAGCGCGGCACACCGCTGGCAGAAGCCGCGTTGGTGTTCGAGGGCAAGCCGACGGATGTGAGTGTGGATGCGGGCGTGGTCCACGACCACGGCTACACTTACGAGTTTATCCGACGCGGGGTCAGCTTTTTCACCAGCGAGGTATTCCTTAGGCGCGGAGACCAGTGGGTGAAGATTGACAAGCCCGCCGACGCGACAATCGGCACCTTTGCAGACCAGTTGGTGCTGCGGTTGCGTTTGGATTGGTCGGTGGACGGGAAGACCTACCCTTCCGGCGCGCTGCTGGCCGCCCCCCTGGAGGACTATCTTAAGGGCAAACGGGAAATGGAGGCGCTCTTTACCCCCGCTGAGCGCAAGAGCCTGGCGGCGAGCAGCGAAACCAAACACTACCTGCTCCTGAATGAGCTCGATAACGTGCGGAGCCGGCTCTACGTGCTCGAACACAATGAGGGCCAATGGAAACGCACGCCCCTTGAGGCGCCTGTCTTCGGTTCGATCGGGATCAGCGGCGTGGACCCCGATGAGTCAGACGACTATTTCATGACGGTGACGGACTTCCTGACGCCTTCCAGTCTCTACTTCGGCACGATCGGAAGTAACGACCGGGAGCGGTTAAAGGCCCTGCCCGCCTTCTTCAATGTCGAGGGGTTGGAAATCACTCAGCATGAAGCCACGTCGAAGGACGGGACCAAGGTGCCGTATTTCCAGGTGGGCAGGAAGGGCCTGGCCCTTAACGGGAAGAATCCCACCTTGCTCTACGGATACGGCGGTTTTGAGATTTCGATGTTGCCGTCTTACAGCGGGGGTGTTGGCTCGGCCTGGCTTGAACGAGGGTGCGTCTATGTGCTCGCCAACATCCGCGGCGGCGGCGAGTTCGGCCCCAAATGGCACGAGGCGGCCCGCAAGCAGAACCGGCAGCGGGCCTATGACGATTTCATCGCGGTGGCCGAAGACCTCATTGCCCGGAAGGTGACATCGCCGGGCCATTTGGGAATTGAGGGTGGCTCGAATGGCGGCTTGCTCATGGGCGTCATGCTCACCGAGCGGCCCGATTTGTTCAAAGCCGTCGTTTGCCAGGTGCCCTTGCTGGACATGCGCCGCTTCAACAAACTGCTCGCAGGCGCAAGCTGGATGGACGAATACGGCAATCCGGACATACCGGAAGACTGGGCCTATATCAGCAAATACTCTCCCTACCAAAACGTGATTAAGGATAAGAAGTATTCTCGTGTGCTCTTCACCACTTCCACCCGGGATGACCGGGTGCACCCGGGCCATGCGCGCAAAATGGTCGCCCGCATGAAAGAACAGGGACACGACGTCCTATACTATGAGAACATTGAGGGCGGCCACGGCGGCGCGGCGAACAACAAGCAGTCGGCTTATATGTGGGCTCTGGCCTACACTTTCCTGTTGAACGAACTAGCTGCGCGATAACGCGGTCACATGCCGAGTTCCGCTTTCACCTCGGCAAAGGCGTTGATGGCGTGTTCGAGGTCTTGCCGGGAGTGGGCGGCCGAAATCTGCGTGCGGATACGGGCCTTGCCCTGAGGCACGACTGGATAGGAGAAGCCGATAACATAGACGCCCTTTTGGAGCATGGCGTCAGCGAATTTCGCCGCAAGAGCCGCGTCGCCGAGCATCACCGGCACGATGGGATGAGTACCGGGGAGAATGTTGAAGCCGAGCTTGGACATGCCCTCGCGGAAGAACGTCGTGTTCGCCTCAAGCTTGTCGCGCAATTCAGTCGAGCCGCTGAGCAGTTCGAGCACCTTGAGCGAGGCGCCGGCGATCGCGGGAGCCAGCGTATTGGAGAACAGATAGGGACGCGAGCGCTGGCGCAGGAACTCGATGATCTCCTTGCGTCCGCTGGTGTAGCCGCCGCTGGCGCCGCCCAACGCTTTGCCCAGCGTACCAGTGATGATGTCCACCCGGCCCATCACGCGGTGGTGCTCGGGGGTGCCGCGCCCGTGCCGCCCCATGAAGCCGACCGCGTGCGAGTCGTCCACCATGACCAGCGCGCGATGTTTCTCGGCGAGGTCGCAGATCGCGGGCAGGTTGGCGATATACCCGTCCATGGAGAAGACGCCATCAGTAGCGACCAGGCGGAAACGCGCGCCCGCGGCCTCGGACAGTTTGGCATCGAGGTCGTCCATGTTGTTGTTCAGGTAGCGGAGCCGTTGGCCTTTGCACAGGCGGATGCCGTCAATGATGCTGGCGTGATTCAGCTCATCGGAAATCACCGCGTCTTCCGGGCCGAGCAGCGTTTCAAACAGGCCACCGTTGGCATCGAAGCAGGAGGAGTAGAGGATGGTGTCTTCGGTGCCAAGGAATTCGCTGATCTTGGCCTCCAGTTGCTTGTGGACGCCCTGGGTGCCGCAGATGAAGCGTACGCTGGCCATGCCATAGCCCCATTGGTCAATGGCCGCCTTCGCCGCCGCCGCCACCGCTGGATGCTGCGCCAGCCCCAGGTAATTGTTGGCGCAAAGGTTGAGTACCGGTTCGCCGTCCGTCACGCGGATGGTCGTACCCTGAGGCGTGATAATGACGCGTTCGCGCTTGTAGGTGCCGGCGGAGCGAATACCCGCCAGTTGTGATTCAAGGTATGACTTGAAGGTGCTAAGCATAATTATTTCGTGGGCTGGAATGCCTTTACCGGAAGATCACAGGGCAGCCTGCCCACAGCAAGCTGAGAGTTGAATACGGGACTCATCATTTCTGCTCTTCGATTGGCTTGGATGCCGGCGGCGCGATGTCGGCCTCTGCCCGGTCCAGCGTAAGGGTTCGCTGCAACGGTTCGCTCGCGCCAGCACGCAGCACCGTCAACTGGAGCCGCTCTCCGGGCCGCTTGGCACGAATGATTTCGAGCAATGCCTGGATCCGCAGGACTTTCCTTCCCTCCGCCGCAATGACGACCTCCCCCGGCTCGATGCCCGCCCGCGCGGCAGGTCCGTCCTGGCGCACGCCACTGACCGCCAATCCCTCCGTCCCGGTGGGGAATTTCCTCAAGAACTCAGCTTCTCGCTCCCACAACTGGTCCACCCAGAACCCCGCGTCGGGGGTCGCCGCGTCGCACAGCGTCTTCAAGAGCCCGCGAATTGGGGCGGCCGGAACCAGGAAGGCGATTCCGATGGGTTTTCCTTCCAGGGACATCACCCCGGATTGAAGGCCGACCACGTTGCCGGCGCCGTCCAGCCAGGGACCCCCTGACGTACCCGCTTGCATCATACCCGCTACGTGAAGCACTTCGACGTAGCCCTTTCTGTCAGGATAGAACTCAAACGACATGTCGGGCTGGGCCACGCGCCCCGGCTGCAGCACGCCGGCCCGGAACAGTGGCGCGCCGAACTGGAGGATTTCGTCTCCGACGCGCAACGGGGTGGAGGAGAATGTCAGCACCGGGAAATCGCCGGTCAGCGTTTTGGCCTTGAGCAGGGCGATGTCGTGGCCCCGATCAACGGCGCGCAGCGAGCAGGCCAGGCGGCCGAGACCAGGCGACACGACCTCGATAGTGTCATCGCGCCGCTCGAAGAGATGCGCGGCAGTGACAACCAGGCCGTCCGCCTGCGCAAACCACCCGCTGCCAGAGTGATGACCGTTCACCAACACCTCCACACAGGCAGCCTGACAGCGCTGGTAGATCTTCTCGGTGGCGGACGGCGATCTCGGCGCAGCAGGCAAAGCGTTCGGCCAAAGCACGACCATTAACAGGCAACCCGGGAGGGCGAACTGCTCCGCCGCGCTTGCCATTTTGGCAGTCGGTCTGCTCGTCCGAGAGCTGCCAGGCAGAAACGGGATGCCCCCGGGGGTGCCAGCCCCCAGACAGGGGTCAGAGGGGTTGCACTTCATGCGGCGGTTCCTCATTGGGCGGCAGAAAGGTCAGGCAGCTTGAGATCGGTCGGCGCTTTGCCGGTAGCCGGACGGCTGAACTTCTCGCCGAAGGGAGTGGAACCTGGGACGAACCCGCCATGCGACAGGAAGAACTGCCCGTTCTCGACACCCATGAAGCGGTCCAAGCGATCGGCCCTGCCGGTCGGGTCATGGCTGAAGCTGGCGGTGGTGAGTTCAAGCCATTCACCATCAGGAGTGCGAATCCATTGGTTGCCGTAGAGCGCCTTGCGGCGCAGATGGCCGTTGGCGCCCCCAAAGTCTTCGCTAAAGCTGTAGAGGCCCCGCAAGTAGCCACCCTCCTTCGGCGCCTTCCAACTGGAGATGAGCACCCATTGCCTCTTGTCCGGGTGGAAATAATAGCCGGAAAAGACGGTGTGCGCGGCGTCAACAGGCTTGGCGGTCACGAGAAACCGCTGCGTCTCGCCGGTCTTCCAGGGATAGACCAAGTGGCTGTGACCGCCAGTGCCTTCGTTGCCGAAATCCCCGGCAAAGACTCCCTCACCTTTGGCCTCAAGCTTGACCCGGTTTTCCTCATTCACTTTGCCGCGGTCCGCAGCCTCACCGCCGCTGTCCCAAACGCTGAAGATGAGCCGCCGCTCGGTGGGGCTGTTGACCTGCATGCCGAAATAGCCGCGGTGCCAACCGCAGGCCATGTAGTAAGTCCAGAGCGGGTCTTCCAACGCGGTGAGCTCGCAATAGAAGGCTGCCACGTTGGTCCCCGTCGGCACGGGATACATGAGGTGCACCGAGGCGGCATTCCGCCGGGCTTTGAGGTTGAAATGGGCATCTTGTGAAGCCGGGCCTTGCAGGATGAGCGCCTCGATGTCGCCCGGCGGCTTGCCCGGTGGATTAAGTGACTGGAGCTTGAAACGTTGGTAGCCCGGTGTTGCGATGTTGAAGGCGTTGAATGGGATCGCCACCGTATTGGTCCCGGAGCCTCGGACCAGGGCCTCCTGGGACTCGTCACCCACAGTCAGACGCAGACGGCTCTCAGCCCCAGCAGGTAACCTCAGCACGAGCGAGCATTCCAGCGCGCCGGAATGCTTGAGTTCGCCGAACCAGAGCACTTTAAGCGCCGGATCCTGCCAGCGCGTGATTCCGGAGCGCGCCGAGACCCGCGCGCCCTCCGGGTCCGGCTCGAGGTAGGCCGTACAAGCGGGAATGCGGACTTGGGCTTTGGATTCCCACGCGCAGCAGGCGAGGATTAGAGGAAGGAGATATAGCAAGGTTCTCATGAGCGGTCTTCCTGGTCGGATAGCTTGGCGGCGACTCTCGCCCAGGGCATGCCTCGGCACCACCACCGGCGCGCGGACATTCCTGTCCGCAGCAAGGTCCGAACGGCGGCGCGCTCTGGCTAGTTTCCAAGTCACCCGACCACCCAAGGTCCTTGCGGACAGGAATGTCCGCGCGCCGCCGGGGCTGAGACATCCTGGGCTTGACGATTCAGCAGAGGCAGAGTTCATGGGCGGACCTTTGCGCGGAAGACGATTCGATAGTTCCGGGCGGGGTCACATTCGCGCGGATTGGGTACCAGGATAAACCTGCCGGTGATGACCGGGTTGAGATTGGCACCTTCGATCACCCGGGCCTCTTCGAGGCGGCGGGGGAAGAACTGAACAATGGGCCGGCCGCCTCGCTGTGATCCGTTCAGGCTGATCGGCGCGAAAGTGCGCTCGCCGCGGTTCGGGCTCACCTCAAGCGTCCAGAGGCCGTTGGTCTCCATAAGGCGCTGGTCCCAGGCCTTGGGCCGGTCGGCCATGCGCGCAACCCAGGCCGGGTCGCCGTAGAAGGCCAACGTGTCCCGGTCGTAGAGCAGGCCGCGGGCGTCGTCCGCCGTCAGGCCCGCCGCGCGTGCCGCCTCCGTGAGGCGGATGGGCGATTGCGTCTGGCCATTGTCATCGAGTTCCGCGCCGACCAGGTCAGGGAAGTACGCTTGCAGCCGGTGAATGAGAGCGGCCTCATTGGCCAGAAAGGCCTCGGCAAAGCTGTAGCGGCCTGGCTGCTCCAGGAAATAATCCAGGCAGCCCCAACCCGCATACCCGTACCAGGTCGTAACGGTGTATCCTACCATCTGCTCGACCCCGGCGCTGTTCAGAAACGCCAGCGCCATTGCGTTGGTGCCATCAATGTGCCCCATGAGACAGTTGCCGACCGGCAGGTAAAGCTTCGGGTTCGGCGAACGGATGGGGAAACGCTTGCCGTGCGTATCGAGGCCGTAGAGCAAGCCGTTTTCGCAGCGGAATTGGCCGTTGCGGTAGCGGTAGCCAATCTGCCAATCCCGCTCGGTGGCGTGGCCGGAGGTCACGAACAGGTCGGCCTGGTATTCGGTCAGGGCGTTGACCAGGGCCTCCGTTGTGTCCGACGCTCCTGAGAGGGCCTCTGGTTCGCTTCCCTTTTCCTTGCGGGTCCAATGGCCCGCCTCCAGTTCGCTGTACCACCCGCCTTGTTCGCACATGTCGAGGGAAATCTCCGTGCCCGCGACCACCTTGCGCACGGTAAGCGGCTCCTGGTGCTCCGCCAACCGCAGCGCATTGGCGGCGTCATAACCGGTCAGGATACCCCAGAAACAGTCGGGGTAGGGATCGTCGTCGAGCCTGCAGGTCAGGCGATGAACCTGGGCAACGAACCGGCGGGAAACCTCGCTTGGCCGCGCCACGAAGCAAGCATAACGCGGGAACAATGCGCGCAGTTTAGGCTGCGCCTCCTCCACGGAAGCATCGAATACAATGACCGCCCCCCGGTGCTTCTCGCACAGCACCTCTACCACCCGGCGCCAGTCCCGGTCCGCCTGGGCTGCCCGCGATACGACGATGGCATAGTCCGGGCCGGATGTGCCGGCGGCCACCAGCGCGCCTGCCCCCAAGAGGGCAACCGGCGGCAGCCAGCGCCAGAGCCTTGAGACGAGCTTCACGCGAAAACAATGGGGCCTCGCAGCGCTCAACACCAGTTCAATATCAGCTTGCCCGAAGGCAGGGCTAGTGACAGAGTGTGGCGCAGGCGTCCCCGCCTGCGAGTTCTGGCGGCGTCTCGCCGCCAGAGGGCGTAAGATCACCGGGCGGGACGCCCGATGAACTCGCAGGCGGGGACGCTTGCGCTACTTTGTCAACGGCCCCGGCCCCCCAAGGGGCCCAAACCCGGGAAAACAGCCTTTCGCTCGTCTGCCGTATGCCCGGGTTATGGTACGAGGCCCGGCTGAGGCTCTTCCGCCATGCTTTCCACTGGCTTTGGGGTGGCTTTGAGGTCGCATGAGGGTGGCTTTGGGGTGCCTATCGCCTGGCTATCAACAGGCTTTGATGTGGCTTTGATGTCGCATTGATGTGGCTTTGGGTTGGCTTTGACTGGCCTTTGCTGCATCTGGGGGAGAGTCATTTCTCCCCGCGCCGAACCGCGTTTCCGCCCGCAGACTTTAAACTTTGGACTTTAGACTTTGGACTTCGCTCTTTCCCCATAAGCCTTCCGAATACAACTCCCCTTCCGCGCCTCCCCCGTGGTGGTCTGGGGGCACCCTGGACAAACCCTGGACATGCCCTGGTACCATAGAACGCCCTCAAACCCCCGTTTTCGATCAGCTACGCTTATCCAGCCAGCTCCCTCCGCCGCTGCACCACCTACGTTCCCCCCGCGCCGACGGTGTTTTGCCGGTGGCACCCCGGTGCAGCCCCCATGTGTACCCGGTGCGGATTGCGTAATCCTCTGCGTTTAGGGCACCTGAGTATTGTACTCTTTCGTAGGTATCTGTCGTTAAAAACACCGGGGTGTGCGACCCGGAATAATATGAACCGTTAAGCCATGAATCAGCCTTCTGCGAATTCAACGAGTGTGATTCTCCTGAAAGATCCGGCCTCTTCGTTACGTATTATCAACGTGAGCATCGTTTCGCGCAAGGTCATAGCCGCCTTCGGCGGGCCGGTGGCAGGGGTATTTCATCTACGCTTCCCATACCTGTGCTGAAGCGCCTGGGCGCTTTGACCAGAGCCCTGGGACGGAGTCGGCGCGCCGGAAGGTTGGGGTTCTCGGCGCCGGATGCTCCGTCGGTGGG
>Ga0326727_10002192_pt1 | contig 68351 bp, 66 predicted proteins | sample MB2enrmetagenome_FD_207643 | JGI IMG/M metagenome (GOLD analysis project Ga0326727, IMG submission 207643) | Lab enriched peat soil microbial communities from McLean, Ithaca, NY, United States - MB29MY | ecosystem: Environmental > Terrestrial > Soil > Wetlands > Peat | place: USA: New York...
GGGCGAGCGTGTCCTCCTCCTGCAGCGGCGTCAGACCGACCATCACCGCGACGCCGAAGCGGAACAGCGCCACCATGCCGGTCGCGCCGACGCGAAAGGCGAGCGGCGCCGTCGAAATGGTGTCCGGCCGCTCGAGGCCGGCGGTGTCGATGCGTTCGCCGACGATCAGCGCCCGCGCGGTCACTCGGGTCGGCGTCACGACGGGACGCGGCGGGGTGTCGTCCATGACGACAATCTACGCCGCCGCCTTGCGCTGCGCCAGCCGCGGCCTATTCGACCGGCCGGACGCCGTCCGCGTCGACGCGCGACAGCACGCCGGTTTCGATGTCGAAACGGAAGCCGGCGAGCGTCAGCCGCCCCGCCGCCGCCGCCTCGGCCACCCAGGGGAAGGTCCGCAAGTTGGCGAGCGAGAGGCGCACCACCGCCGCCTCGATCGCCGCCAGCGGCGCCGTGTCGCCGGAGGCGCCGCCGAGCGCCGGCCGGGCGATCTCCACCCAGCCGGCGACGAAATCGCGCGCCTCGGGCGGCGGCCCGAGCGCCATCGCGCGCACGCCGCCGCATTGGGCGTGCCCGAGGACGACGAGCCGCTTGACCTTCAGCACGCGGACGGCGAACTCGATCGCCGCGCTGGTCCCATGATAATGGGCGTCGGGCTCGTAAGGCGGAACCAGCCCGCCGACGTTGCGCAGCACGAACATCTCGCCGGGCGCGGCGCCGAACACCGTCTGCGGGTCGACGCGCGAATCCGAGCAGGCGATCGCCATCGTCTGCGGGCTTTGGCCGAAGCGCGCTAGCGCCTCGTAGCGCGCCCGCTCGGCCGGCCAGACCTCAGAGCGAAAGCGCCGGTAGCCGTCGATCAGCGCGTCCATGATGGCCTCCGAAAGGCGCTGCTTATGCGGCGGCTGCGCGCGGCGAGCAAGCCGGCGCCGAGGGCGCGACCTCATGTCCCTGTTCCGGCCCGCGATTCCAGTTGACGGCGACGGCGGCGCGGCCAAGGCTTACCTAGCGTTTTCCGCGGCTGGGGGGCCGGATGCGGAGGGCATTGCGCGTCGAGGCGGCCGTCGTCGCGAGCGTCGCGGCCATCGTCGCCGGCGGGGTGGCTCCGTCGACGGGGCAGGAGACGGGCGCGACGGCCGCCGACGTCGGCGATTTCGCGGCCGCTTGCGTCAAGCTTTACGAAGAGACCGGCCCCAACGTCGCCGCGCGCGTCGTGGGGCCGCTTGAGATCGAGGTGCGCACGCCGCAAGGGACGTTCACCGCCTACCTCGACACGCTCTATTCTTTCTGCAAGCGCGATCATTCGGCCTGCGCGGGCTACGCGCGCAGCCAGATCGCGGCGATGACGGCCGCCTTCGCGGCGGGACGGACGGCTCCCGACCTCGCGGAGCTGCGCGTGACGGTGCGCCCTTCGAGCTACATCGACCAGATGGCGGCTGCGGGCGGCAAGAGCGATCCGGTCGCCGAGCCGCTGGTCGACGACCTGTGGGTGATCGGCGTGCGCGACCGACCGACGACGATCGAGACGCTCGGCAAGGGGGACCTCGACGCGCTCAAGCTCACCGCCGACGAGGCGCTCGCGGCGGGGAAACGCAATCTCGAAGCGACGTTGCGCAGCCAGTTGGAGGCGGCGGCGCGCGTCGAGACCGGCGTCGTGGCGCTGCGCGGCGACGACTATCTCGCCAGCCTGCTCGCGCTCACGGATCTGTGGACGCCGATCGCCGAGAAGTTCGACGGCGAGCTCTACGTCGCCGCCCCCGCCTCCAACGTCGTCCTGTTCGCCGACGCGCGTGAGAAGGGCGCCGCCGCGGCGGTCGAGCGCGCCGCGCGCGACTACGCGCTGCGCGCCAAGCGGCCGATCTCGCTTTCGCTGTTCGCCTGGACGCCGACCGGCTGGGAGGTCGTCCCGCCCGAGGCGGCCGGGAAGCGCTGAGGCGAGAAGGCGGCGCGGCCAACCGGCCGCTATTCGGAGGCGCCCGAGTGGGCGGCCGCCTTGCCGACCGCGGGTCGACGGACTATCTTACCTCAGTCTTACCCCTCGCCGAGGACCGGTCGATGGCGAACGGTGCGAGCGCGAAAACCCGGATCTCCACAAAAGGCCAGGTCATCCTGCCGAAGGCGATCCGCGACAGCCGCAAGTGGACGGCGGGGACCGAGCTGACTGTCGAAGAAACGTCCGACGGGGTGCTGCTGCGCGCTACGCCGCTGTTCGCGCCGACGCGGTTCGAGGAGGTGGCGGGGATGTTGCGCGGCAAGTCGCCGCGCGGCCGGATTCTCAGCGTCGAAGAAATGGACGAGGCCGTCGCGGTCGAGGCGAAGCGCCGTGCTCGCGATTGATGCGAACGTGGTCGTTCGCTATCTCGTCGACGACGATCACGACCAGTTCCTCCGCGCCTGTCGGCTCGTCGAGAGCGAGCCGATCTTTGTCGCCGACACCGTTCTATTGGAATGCGAATGGGTGCTGCGCAGCGGCTACGGCTTCGAGGCGCGCCAGTTCGCGGCGGCGCTTCGCGCTCTCGCCGCCCTGCCGACGGTGAGGCTGGAGAGCCCGCAAATCGCCGCCGTCGCGCTCGCCTGGCATGAGCAAGGCATGGATTTCGCCGACGCGCTTCACCTCGCCGGCGCCGACGGCTGCGAAGCCTTCGCCACCTTCGACCGCCGCCTCGCCAAGACGGCGTCACACCTTGGCGCGACGCCCGTCCGCGCGCTCTGACCGCCCCTTGCCATTCGTCCCCCTTTCGCGTAATAGCCCGCCCCGTCAGAACCGCCCGGCCGTTAGGGCTGCCGTGGCGGTTCTTTTCGCTCATTCCGACGCGAACGGGCCGCGAGGCCCGGCAATTCCAACAGGGCGTCACGCCCCGGAGAGCCAAATGCCCAAGCTGAAGACCAAATCGGGCGCGAAAAAGCGCTTCAAGCTCACGGGAACCGGCAAGGTGATTTACACCCAGTCCGGCAAGCGCCACGGCATGATCAAGCGCACCACCAAGCAGATCCGCAACCTGCGCGGAACCGCGGTGATGGCCAAGTGCGACGGCGACCGGGTCAAGAAATACTGGCTGCCCAACGCCTGACCCCTCCTTAGCGCTTTAGGATTCCCGGAGAACAGCGATGTCTCGCGTCAAACGCGGCGTGACCGCTCACGCCAAGCACAAAAAGGTCCTCAAGGCCGCCAAGGGCTATTTCGGCCGGCGGAAGAACACCATCCGCGCCGCCAAGGCGGCGGTCGACAAGGCGATGCAGTACGCCTACCGCGACCGCAAGAACCGCAAGCGCGAGTTCCGCGCGCTGTGGATCCAGCGCATCAACGCGGCGGCGCGCGAGCACGGCCTCACCTATTCGCGCTTCATTTCCGGCCTCATCTCGGCGGGCGTCGAAGTCGACCGCAAGGTGCTCGCCGACCTCGCGGTGACCGAGCCGGCCGCCTTCGCGGCGATCGTCGAGCAGGCCAAGGGGCATCTGCCCAAGGCGGCGTAAGATCGCCGCGGACGCCCTTCGACCCGGTTGATGATACGACCGTCGAATGCGGCTCCCCTTCCCCCCTTGCGGGGGAAGGTGGCGCGGAGCGCCGGATGAGGGGTCGGCGCGCAAGCGCCTTACGGCGCGACCCCTCATCCGTCGGCCTTCGGCCGACACCTTCTCCCGCAAGGGGAGAAGGGTCTCGCTGCGAGGCTGACGAATGACTGACCGAGAGACGATTCGAGTCGAAACCCTTAAGGCGATTGACGCCGCGACGAACGAATCCGAGCTCGAAGCGGTCCGCGTCGCCGCGCTCGGCAAGAAGGGGACGATCTCCGCCCTGCTCGCCACGCTGGGCAAGATGTCGCCCGACGAGCGCAAAAGCGCCGGCGCGGCGATCAACGCGCTGAAGGACGAGGCGACCCAGGCGCTGGCGCAGCGCCGCGCGCTGCTGAAGGCGGCGGCGCTCGAAGCGCAGCTCAAGCGCGAGGCGCTCGACATGACGCTGCCGGTGCGCCGCGCGGCGATCGACGCCGGCCGCATCCACCCGGTCAGCCAGGTGTTCGACGAGATCGCCGCGATCTTCGCCGAGATGGGTTTCTCGATCGCCGAGGGGCCGGACATCGAGAGCGACGACTACAACTTCACCAAGCTCAACTTCCCGCCCGACCATCCCGCGCGCGAGATGCACGACACCTTCTTCTTCGCCCCCGACGCCAAGGGCGAGCGCAGGCTCCTGCGCACCCACACCAGCCCGGTGCAGGCGCGCACCATGCTCAAGCAGAAGCCGCCGATCCGCGTCGTCTGCCCCGGCCGCACTTATCGTTGCGACGCCGACCAGACCCACACGCCGATGTTCCACCAGGTCGAGGGGCTGGTGGTCGACCAGACCACCACGCTCGCCCACCTCAAGTGGGTGCTGGAGGAATTCTGCAAGGCGTATTTCGAGACGCCGAAGGTCGGCATGCGCTTCCGGCCGAGCTTCTTTCCTTTCACCTCGCCGTCGATGGAGGTCGACATCCAGTGCCGGCGCGCCGGCGGCGAAATCCGCTTCGGCGAAGGCGAGGACTGGCTGGAGATCCTCGGCTGCGGCATGGTGCACGAGAACGTGCTGAGGAACTGCGGCGTCGACCCCGAAGTCTACCAGGGCTTCGCTTTCGGCATGGGGATCGACCGCATCGCCATGCTCAAATACGGCCTGCCCGACCTGCGCGACTTCTTCGACGCCGATCTGCGCTGGATCGACCACTACGGCTTCAAGCCGCTCGACGAGCCGACGCTGGCGGGGGGCTTGAGCGGGTGAGGCCGCATTTGCGGCGCGCGCCTTCAGGCGTGAAGCGCGGTCTCTGTAGCCGCGGTCGTTGACCGCGGCTGCAATGGGGCGTCCTTTCAGGAGAGGCGATGACCCCCGAACCCCCTGATCGGCCGATCGCCGCGCGCTGCGACGACGCCCATCTCCATGTGACCCTCGGCGACGGGCGCGCCCTGCGCGCGCCGCTGTGGCGGCGTCCGCGACTGCTGGCGGCGAGCGCGGCTGAACGCGCGGCGGTGGAGACGTCGCCGATTGGCCTGCATTGGCCGGCGATCGACGAAGACGTCAGCGTCGCCAGCATCCTGCGTGGAGGGAAGGCGCCGGGCGCGAAGCCGGCGCCGGCGGCGCGGCGAGATTAATCGAGGCGCTTGTCCGCTCCGGGTGGCGAGCGAATATTCGCGACAGAGATTCTCCGCGTTTAAGCATTTGATATTGCTATGGTCTTTGCGCGCTGCGGATATCTTGATTTCTGCGCGACAAAAGGGCGCATGAGTAGATTCCGAGGCTATCGCCGCGCGCAGCCAATGGTTTCTTGCCCTGCGATAATCAGGGCTCCACGACTAAGAAGAAGCCCGCCCAATCGAGGGAGCAACGGGGCGAAAGGTTGCTTTTGTCCCCTCGTAGGCATCATCGCAAAATCGGCGTGAGAGTTTTACGTGAAGCACGCGAATAAATGTCGAGACGCCGCAGAAAAGTGTCGGCGAAAAATCGAATTGTCCCCGACGCCTGACGAATGGCGACGTCTTTCGGAAAAGTGGGAACGGATGGCGGAACAGGCAGAACGCCTAGCTCTTTTGGAAGCCTCGGCAAGACGGCGGCCAGGTGGGCAGTCTCCTCGCACGTCCGCCGTATAAGCTCCAGTATGGACCCCGCGCGGCATGGCCGCACGGGTTTCTCGCCTCCGCCCTGGCGGCGCCCGCCGTCTCTCTCAAAGGTCCCCGATTCTCGGGCGAAAAGCCCTGTTTCAAATGTCTCGACGTTTGCGACGCGTCGACCGTCCGTTTCCGGTCGCAACCGCCCGTCTCGCGGATAGCGTATCAAAACGGCAGGCGTCGGACTGCGACCGCCGGTCGAAGACATCGCGTCCGACCGCTCGGTCCTCATTCCCCAAATTGCGGAATCCGGGGAATTTGCTGCATCGAATTCCCGTCTGACCGCCCTGGCCCGCGATGAAAAGCTTCCCCGCCTCCGACCCGAAGACCCGCCTCGGCGACATGTTCATGGCCGCCGCTCTCCCCCTCTCCCCGCTTCGCGGGTTCACCCATGCGGAGAGGCCTGCGGCATATCCCCCGGCCCCTCCCCCCGCCTCTCCCCGCAAGCGGGGAGAGGAGAAGATAAGGCGCCTCAGCGCTCCTCTCCCCGCTTGCGGGGAGAGGCGGGGTGAGGGGCGGGGCGGGTAGCCGCGCGGGCGCCGAGATGGGTGAACGCCGTAGCCCCGCTTCGCGGGGACGGCGCGCCGCAACTTCAAACCTAAAAGCAACCCGTTCGAAGGCGCTCGTCGCCGCGCGCTTGCCCTGACCGGCTTTCCAGGGCTATGGACCCGCTCGTCGGCAAAAGGCGAAGCGATGAAATTCACCCTCTCCTGGCTCAAAGACCACCTCGACACCACGGCCACGCTTAGCGAGGTGGTCGAGACGCTGACGCGCATCGGCCTCGAGGTCGAGGGCGTCGAGGACGCGGGCGCCAAGTACAAGGGCTTCGTCGTCGCGCGGGTGATCGAGGCGAAGCCGCACGCCAACTCCGACCACCTGCGCGTCTGCATGGTCGACGCTGGCGGCGCTCCCGTCCAGGTCGTCTGCGGCGCGCCGAACGCGGTGACCGGCATGAAGAGCGTGTTCTCGCCGGTCGGGACCTTCATCCCCGGCAAGAACATGACGCTCGCCAAGGGCGTCATCCGCGGCGTCGAGTCGGACGGCATGTTGTGCTCGGAGGCCGAGCTCGAGCTGTCCGACAATCACTCGGGCATCATCGACCTGCCCGCCGACGCGCCGGTCGGCGCGCCGTTCGCGACCTACGCCGGCCTCGACGACCCGGTGATCGACGTCGCGCTCACCCCCGATCGCGCCGACGCCACCGGCGTCGACGGCGTCGCCCGCGACCTCGCCGCCGCCGGGCTCGGCAAGCTGACGACGCCGAAGCCGAAGCCGATCGTCGGGACGTTCGACTGCCCGACCCCGGTGACGCTCGACTTTAAGCCCGAGGATGCGCGGCTCTGCCCCGCCTTCGCGCTGCGGCTGGTGCGCGGCGTCAACAACGGCGCTTCGCCCGAGTGGATGCAGCGACGGCTGCGCGCGATCGGCCTCAGGCCGATCAACGCGCTGGTCGACGTCACCAACTACCTCACCTACGACCGCGGCCGGCCGCTGCATGTGTTCGACTTCGCCAAGGTCAAGGGCGCGCTGCATGTTCGCCGCGCCCGCGCCGGCGAAAGCGTGCTGGCGCTCGACGGCAAGACCTACGCGCTCGACGACAGCGTGGTGATCATCGCCGACGACGAGGGCGTCGAGTCGATCGCCGGCGTGATGGGCGGCGAGCATTCCGGCTGCGACGCGAACACCCGGGAGGTGCTGATCGAGAGCGCGCTGTGGGACCCGCCCAACATCGCCCGCACCGGGCGCAAGCTCGGCATCCTCACCGACGCGCGCTATCGCTTCGAGCGCGGCGTCGACCCCGACTTCTGCATTCCCGGCGCCGACCTGGCGACGCAGATGGTGATCGACTTCTGCGGCGGCGAGCCGTCGCGCCTGATCGTCGCCGGCGATCCCGTGAAGCCGAAGCGCGTCGTCGACTTCCCCTACAGCGAGGTGAAGCGGCTGATCGGCGTCGACATCCCGCAAGACGAAGGCGAGGCGATCCTCAAGCGGCTCGGCTTCGAGACCCGCGACGGCAAGGCGATCGTTCCCAATTGGCGCCCCGACATCGCCGTCAAGGCCGACGTGGTCGAAGAGATCGTGCGCATCGCCGGCCTCGACCGCGCGCCGCCGACGCCGCTGCCGCGCCTCGCCGAGGGCGTGCCGCCGCCGGTGCTGACGCCGTTGCAGAAGCGCACCCGGCTCGCCAAGCGCGCGCTCGCCGCGCTCGGTCTGCGCGAGGCGGTGACCTGGTCGTTCATCGCCAAGGCGAAGGCCGAGCGGTTCGGCGGCGGCCAGCCCGAGCTCGCGCTCGCCAACCCGATCGCCGCCGATCTCTCCGACATGCGGCCGAGCCTGGTTCCCGGGCTCGTCGCCGCGGCCGAACGCAACGCGCGGCGCGGAATCGCCGACGTCGCGCTGTTCGAGGTCGGCCAGATCTTCCTCGGCGCGGGCGAGAACGATCAACGCGTCGCCGCCGCCGCCGTGCGCCGTGGCATGGCCAAGGCTTCGGGCGAAGGCCGCCACTGGTCGGGCGGCGGCGAGGTCGACGCCTACGACGCCAAGAGCGACGCGCTGGCGCTGCTCGCCGCGCTCGGCGTCGCGCCTAACGCCGCGCAGATCGTCCCCGGCGGCCCGCCGTTCCTCCATCCCGGCCGCTCGGCGACCATCCAATTCGGGCCGAAGATAAAGGCCGGCTGGTTCGGCGAGCTGCATCCGAGCGCGCTCGAGGCGCTCGACGCCGAAGGACCGATCGTCGCCTTCGAGATCGTCCTCGACGCCATCCCGCCCGCCAAGGCGCGGCCGACCAAGGCCAAGCCGAAGCTGGAGCGTTCCGAATTCATGCCGGTTTCCCGCGACCTCGCCTTCGTCGTGGCCGAAAGCGCGCGCGCCGGCGACATTCTCAAGGCGGCGCTGACGTCGGACCGCGCGCTGGTCGCCGACGCCGAGGTGTTCGACGTCTATCGCGGCCCCGGCGTGCCGGAAGGGCGAAAGTCGGTGGCGATCGCGGTGATCCTGCAGCCGCGCGAACGCACGTTGACCGACGCCGAGATCGAGGCCGCGGTCGCCAAGATCGTCGCCGAGGTCGCCAAGAAGACCGGCGCGACGCTCCGGCTGTGAGGGCTCCCGCAATGCGCCGCGCGCTGCTCTTTCCCGTCGTCGTCGCGGCGCTGATCGGCGCGTCGGGCGTCGCCCTCGCCAAAGACTCGTGCGCGGCCATCGAGGAGCCGCTCGCCTACAACGCCTGTCTGGCGCGCCACGGCCCCCCCGCCTTCGTCACCCGTCCAGGCGCGGACCCGGACGAGGGTTTCAGCGCCCCGCGCGCGCGCCACGGCCGCGAGCGGCTCGAATTCGGGGTCGGCGGACCGCGGCGCTGAACGTGAGCGACGCGCGCCGCTCGCCTTGAAGACGTCCGTCGAGCGCCGCCCGCGCGGAGAGCCGGTCCGATGTCGATCCTGATCTTCTTCGTCGCCACGCTCGCCTTCGCCGCCCTCACCTGGCGCTACGCCGTGGCGACAGGACGCAGCCAAGGATTCTTTCGCTTCGCCGCCTTCGAAGGAATGGCCGCCATCGTCCTGGTCGACTACGACGCGTGGTTCGCCGACGTGGGATCGCCGACGCAGATCGTCTCGTTCGCCGCGCTGGCCGTCTCGATTTATCTCGCGCTGGCGGGATTTCTCACCCTCAAGCGTCTCGGCCGGCCGCAAGGCCATTTCGAATATACGACCGAGCTCGTCACCGACGGCGTCTTCCGCTTCATCCGCCACCCGATGTACGCTTCCCTGCTCTTCTTCGCGGTCGGCGCCTATCTGAAGCAGCCGCTTTCGCCGCCGGTCGCCGCGATCTTCGTCATCACCGTCGCCGCGATCTTCCTCACCGCCAAGGCCGAGGAGAAAGACCTCGTCGCGGCGTTCGGGCCGCGCTACCTCGACTACATGAAGAAGACCGCCCGCTTCATCCCGTTCGTGCTGTAGCCCGTTCGTGCTGTAGCGGTCACGGTTCGAGGGGACGGCGCCGCTCCCCGCCCGCTCCGGCGCGGGAATCGATCGCTAGTTCGCGCGCTCCCAAGTCAGCGCGACGGCGCCGGGCGAGCCGGCCGGCTTGTCGTTGCGCACGGTCAGCCGGTCGCCGCTCAGGCTGATGAGGCGCCGGGCGTCGCGACCGACGAGCGCCTGGCGGGTGCTCGCGTCGACATGCATGGTCGCCGCGCCTGCGGCGTCGTCGACCGTATACTCGCCGAAATAGGCGATCGCGTTGGTTGGGCCGACGACGACCACCGAAAAATGGCCGCCCGCGTCGAAGAACATCGAGCCTTGCGGGTCGGCGCCGAAGGGCTCGACGCCGCCGACGTCGGCCGAGACGAGGCGCCAATGGCCGACGAGCTGCGCCTTCAGCGGCTCGGCCGCCGTCTGGGCGAACGACGGGGACGCCGCTGCGGCGAGGATGGCCAGCGACGCCGCGCCGGCGGAGACCGCGCGGATCCACTTGCGCGTCATGCGCGCCTCCTTCGACTCGCGCCGGCCTAGAAACGCGCGGCGGAACCGTCTTCACTATAGGATGGGCCGCCGCCGCGAGGCCAGCGGTTTCTCGGCCGCGCGCCAGCTTACCTGCGCGGCGAATCGCCCTTCCGCCGCGCCGCAGCGCCGGCTATGGTGCCGCGATCCGCGTTCCGGCGGCGCCCGGCTCGCCCGCCGGCGCGAGGGAAAGAGGGGGACTTCGATGCGGCAGCTTCGCTTCGCGGTCGCGTGCGCCGCCGTCGCCGTCGTCGCCTGCCAGGCGCAAGCCGCCGGGCCCGCGCCGGACGCCGCCCCGCCCGGCGCGGCTCGCTTATCGCCGTTCGCCGCTGACGCCGCCTCGGCCCCGCTCGCGGCGCGCGCCGACGCGATGCGCGTCGCCCAAATCATCCCCGACACCGCGCCGGCCGAAAAGACCACCGGCAACCCCAGCCTGCCGCCGCTGAAATGGGTCGGCCTCTTGGTCATTCCGACGCCGACCGACAAGGACCCCACTTCGATCGGCGAATGCACCGGGCAGTTCATCAAGCCGAACGTCGTCCTCACCGCCGCCCATTGCGTCCGCGACATCTTCGAGAGCCCGACCGGCCCGTGGCCCGACCCCACCAAGGGGACCTTCTGGCTGCAGTACCAGAACCAGCAAGGCACGCCGTTCAAGATCCTTTGCGCCGAGACCAACCCGCTGTGGCGGCTCCCGGCGAACTACGCCGCCATGAAAAAGGAGCAGCAGATCGACGCCCAGCGCGTCGCCTTCCAGCATGACTTCGCCATGCTGCTGGTCGACGGCGTCAGCCCGACCGGCGCGATGCCTTACGCGCTCGACTGGAAGGGAAGCGTCGATTACGCGACTCGGGTCGGCTACGCCGCCGACATCTTCAACGGCCAGATCGTCCAGAAGTCGGGCGGCGCGGTGTTCTTCGCCGATGCGATTCCGATGATGTCGAAGTCCTATCCCGGCATCGTGGTGCAATGGGCGCCGATCACCGACCTGACCTCGGGCACCAGCGGCGGCGCCTGGGTGGCCAATTTCAGCACCGAGGACAAGGCCGGCGCCAACGAGCTGGTCGCGGTGACGTCGTTCCAGTTCCTCGGCTATCCCGGCGGCGAGGGCGCGGCCTATCTTACCGCCGCCGAATTCAACCCGCTGCTCGCGGACGTCTCGAACGGGTGCAAGGGAGAAGCCGCCAAGCCTGCCGCGCCGTCCAGCGGACCCGCGCCGATCGGCGGCGCCAAGCCGCGCAGCGGCCCCGCGCCGACCACGGGCGCCGCGCCGGCCGGCGGCGGGTCGAACCACTGAGGCTTTTCGCGAACAGGCGCCGCCGGGCCTCACCGCCCGCCGTCGCCCGCCGCCTCGCCGACGCCCATTTCGGCGAGCGCCTGGCGGACGAAGGCGTCGAGCGAGCCGCCGCGAAACAGCGCCCCGCGCACGCCGGCGCGACGCCCGGTCTCGATGTCGGCGGGGCGATCGCCGATCATCAGCGAGCGCGCCGGATCGATGCCGAAGTCGGCGATCGCGCGCAGGAGCATGCCCGGATTGGGTTTGCGGTCGGGGTGGTCGGCGACGACGTAGCGCGAAACGACGCCTTCGCGATGGAACGGGCAATAGTAGAAGGCGTCGACGCGCGCGCCGGCGGCGGCGAGCTCCGCCGCCATGTGGGCGTGGAGCGCGCGCACGTCGTCCTCGGTATAGAAGCCGCGCGCCACGCCGGACTGATTGGTGGCGACGATGGCCAGGAGGCCGGCGCGGTTGATGCGCGCGACCGCCTCGCGCGCGCCCTCGACCCAGACGAGATCGGCGGCGCGGTGGACGTAGCCCAGATCCTGGTTGAGCACGCCGTCGCGGTCGAGGAACACCGCCCCGCGCTTGAGCTCCGTCGTCATCGCCAGCGGTCGTCGCCGGCGAGATAGCCGACGTAGGCGGCGACGCCTTCGTCGACCGTGGCGAAGGGCGCCGCGTAGCCGGCGCGCCGCAGGTTGGCGAGCGAGGCTTGCGTGAAATACTGGTAGCGGTCGCGCAGCGGCTCCGGCGTCGGGACGTAGCGGATGCGCGGCGGCTTGCCCAACGCCTTGAACAGCGCTTCGACGAAGGCGCGGAAGCTCGTCGCCCGTCCGGCGCCGACGTTGTAGAGGCCATGCGCCGGGCCGTGGTCGAGGAACCACAGCGTCGTCTTGACCACGTCGTCGACGGAAACGAAGTCGCGGCTCTGGCCGCCGTCCTCGACCCCGGCGCGATGGCTCTTGAACAGCTCGACCTCGCCGCCCTGCGCCGCCGTCTCGTAGGCCTTGCCGACGACGCTCATCATCGCCCCCTTGTGGTATTCGTTGGGGCCGTAGACGTTGAAGTATTTCAGCCCAACGCATTTGGGCGGCAGCGGCAGGCCCTTCTCGCGGCGCTCAGCGACGACCAGGTCGATCAGGTGCTTGCTCCAGCCGTAGAGGTTGAGCGGCCTGAGCTTCTTCAGCGCGGCGAGCGAATCGTCGTCGACGAAGCCGTTCTCGCCCGCGCCATAGGTCGCGGCGCTGGAAGCGTAGACCAGCGACGCGCCTGCCTCGGCGCAATGGTCGATCAGCGCCAGCGTGAACTTGGTGTTGACGCGCAGGATCTCGTCGCCGTCGCTCGCCGTCGTCGACGAGTTCGCGCCCATGTGCAGGATCGCCTCCGGCTTCGCGCGGCGGCAGAAGTCGATCAGGTCCTCGGGGAAGACGAAGTCGCGGAACATCCGCTTGCGCAGGTTGAGCCAGCGCTCGTCCCTTCCCAGCCAGTCGCAGACGACGACGTCGTCGCGCCCCGCCTGGTTCAACGCCCACACCAGGTTCGAGCCGATGAAGCCGGCGGCGCCGGTGACGACAATCATTTCCCCTCCTCGCTGGCCGCCGAGCTGAGCGCGGCGCCGCGGCGGATGAGCCGCGTGGTCGACTGCCCTTCCACCAGCGGCACCCGCGCCACCCGGCCGCCGCGCGCGCGCACCAGCTCGGCGCCGACGATCTCGTTCTCGGCGTAGTCGGCGCCCTTGACCAGCACGTCGGGCGAAAGCGCGGCGATCAGCTCGATCGGCGTGTCCTCCTCGAACGCCACCACCAGCGCGACGCTGCGCATCGCGCCGATCACCGCGGCGCGCGAGGCTTCGTCCTGCACCGGCCGGCCCGGCCCCTTGAGGCGCCGCGTCGAAGCGTCGCTGTTGAGCCCGACGATCAGACGGTCGCAATGGCGCGCCGCGCCGCGCAGGATGGCGATGTGGCCGGGGTGGATGAGGTCGAAGCAGCCGTTGGTGAAGCCGACCGTCAGGCCCTCGCGCCGCCAGTGCTCGCGTAGCGCGATCGCCTCCTCGCGGGTGGCGACGCCGCCGCCCGAAACCGAAAGATCGCCGCGCGTCTCGGCCGCCGCGCGCAATTCGTCGAAGCTGACCGTCGCCGTGCCCGGCTTGGAGATGACCACGCCGGCGGCGAGATTGGCGAGCCGCATGGTCTGCTCGATCGGCAGGCCGGAGACGAAGCCGCAGGCGACGGCGGCGATCGCCGTGTCGCCGGCGCCGGAGACGTCGAACACCTGCTTGGCTTGCGTCGGCATGTGGATCGCCGCGGCCCCCGGCGCGACATAGGTCATGCCCTTCTCCGAGCGGGTGACCAGCAGGCTCGCGCCGGTGGCGGCGACGACAATCCGCGCCGCCCGCTCGACCTCTTCGTCTTCCTCGCAACGCAAGCCGGTCGCCGCTTCGAGCTCGGCGCGATTAGGCTTGATCAATTGGGCGCCCTTGTAGACGGAGAAGTCGCGCCGCTTCGGGTCGACGATCGCCGGCGCGCCGGCGCGGCGCGCCAGCGCCAGCGCCTCGGCGAGCACGCGGTCGGTGAGCATCCCCTTGGCGTAGTCGGAAACGACCAGCGCGCCCGCGCCTTCGAGCGCCGCGGCGAGCGCTGCGAGAGCCGCGTCCTCGATCGGCGCGCCGATCGGCGCGCGGTCCTCGCGGTCGACGCGCAGCAATTGATGGACGCCGCTCATCACCCGGGTCTTGCTGACCGTCGGACGCCCGCGGTCGATGACCGGCGCGAAGGCGACGCCGAGCTCGCCGAGCAGCGCGGCGAGCCGCCGCCCTTCCGCGTCGTCGCCGACCACGCTGATCAGCCGCACGGCGGCGCCGAGCCGCCTCGCGTTCGCCGCCACGTTGGCCGCTCCGCCGACGACCTCGCCCTCAGCCGTGCGCTGAACCACCGGCACCGGCGCCTCGGGCGAGATGCGTTCGACCTTGCCGCTGACGTAGCAGTCGAGCATGGCGTCGCCGATGACGACGATCGGTGACTTGGGGCGGAAGGGAATCATGGGGATGACCGGAAAAGGCCGCAGGCGGCGAAGCGATGGTCGGCGGCGCAACAAAGGCGAATTTCGCGCCGGAGGCAAGCGCGGCCGCGTTTCGCGCGCGCCCGAACCCCGCCGCAGCCGCGCACGCTCAGCCGCCGCGCGCTTGCGAGCCGTCGTCGGCATAAGACTTCTCCTCGACGATCCGCGCGCCGGCGGCGAGGTTGATCTCCTTCTTCAGCGCGGCGCGCCGGTCGTTGTTCTGGTAGACGGCGCGCGCCAGCGCGACGAAGCGCGGGCCGAAGTCGCCCTCCGCTTCGCAGCGGCGAATGGCGTCCTCAACCTCCCACAGCGTCTCGTTGACCCGCTTCAGCGCCGCCTCCAGCGCCGCCACGGCGGGAAAGGCGCGCTTGAGGCGCGCCCGCGCCGGCTCGAGCGCGCGCCATTCGCGCTCGACGTTGGCGCGCTTGGCCGCATCGGAGAAGCGCGCGAGCTTGATGTCGAGGATCGTCGCCTTGTCGACCAGCTCGCCCGCGCCGACCTCGACCAAGATCGGCGCTCGCGCGTCGTCATTCCCGCTCATCGGGCTCATTCCCGCTTCGCCGCCTCCGAGGCCCGCCTTATCGCACGAAGGCGCCCCGCTCATGAAGCCGCCTCGGCGCCGTCGACGGGCGCGCTCTCGACCTCGCGCGTCCTTTCCAACAGCGCGCGCGCGGCCGCGACGACGGCCGCGACTTCAAGGCCGGTCATCAAGCGGCCGCGGTTCGCCGGCGTCGCCAGCAGCGCCTGATAGTCGTCGAAGCTCGTTCCCCTCGCCACCGCCGTCCGCGGACCCCAAGGGCCGTACAGCCGTTCGTCGCTCGGGCCGAACAGCCCGAGCGTCGGCGCGCCGGCGGCGGCGGCAAGATGCATCGGGCCGGAATCGTTGCCGATGAACAGCCGCGCCCGCTTGAAGCAGGCGTAGACCGTCAGCAGCTCCTGCCCGATGACGTCGATGATTCGCGACGGCGGCAGCGCGGCGCGGATCGGCGCGAAGATCGCCGCGTCGCCCGCGCCGCCGACCAGCAGCGCGCGTCCGCCGGCGAGCGGCCCGCTCGGGTCGAGCAGCGCCAGCGCGGCCTCGGCGAAGCGCTCCGCCGGCCAGGTTTTCGGCGGCCAGGTGGCGGCCGGCGCGATCGCCAGGATCGGCCGCGCGCCGCCGACCAGCGCCTCGGCCAGCGCCTCGGTTTTCGCCGACGCGTAGAGCCTCAGCGCCGGAGGGCGATCGAGAAGGCCGATGGTCCGCGCCGCTTCGAGCGCCTTGTGCAGCGGCGGCGCGTCGGCGGGACGACGCTCCCGGCGATAGACGAACCGGCGCTCGGCCCGCAAGAAATAGGCGAGGCCCGAGCCGCGCATGTCGACCACCGCGCTCCAGCGACGCCCCGCCACGCGCCGCCACAGGTCGAGCCAATGCAGCCCGCGTCGGCGCTTGACGATCGGGATCAGCGCTTCGAGCCGCGGCGTCTCGGCGAACAGCGAGGCGGCCGCCGGCCCGGCGGCGACGGTGAACCACGCGTCCGGCTCGCTGTCGACGAAATGGGCGAGCAGCCCCGAGGTGAGCGCCGCGTCGCCGATCGAGCCGCCCGTGACGAACAGCACCCGCCGCCGCTTGTCGCCCATGCCTCTCACGCCTCTCACGCCGCCGCTCCCTTCGCAGCCGCGCCGCCCGCGCGCAAGCGGGAAATGACTTCCGCGGCGGTTCCGCGTCCTTCTCCCCTTGCGGGAGAAGGTGGCCGGCCGCAGGCCGGCCGGATGAGGGGAAAGCGCCGCAAGGCGCGCAACCCCTCACCCCAACCCCTCTCCCGCAAGGGGAGAGGGGAGGCCCGTCGCCTCGCTCCGGCGCGAAGGTGACGGTGGCGGTGGCGCAGAACAGGCCGCCGAGCGGCGACGCATCGCGCGGACGGCGGCCTTCGGCTTCGTTCGACCGTCTCCGATCTCCGGGGACCCGGCGGAGCGGCGTCCAGAGGTCGGGCGTCAGCCCGTCCCATGCGCGCCGATGTTCGCCGGATCATCCGATGTCTCGGGCATGCCATCGCCGTGCTCGCCGTAAAGGCCAAGCCGCTACGCGGTCGCTTCGCGAGCCTTGACGGCTCCGCGCGGCGCTGGCGCCGCGAAGGGGCCGAAGCGCAGCGCCGGAGCGGCGAAGCCGCTTGACGGCGACGGGACGGCGTGGCCGGCCCGCGCCGTCAATTCCTTGCGAAGGGCATGCGCGGCGGCGCCGTCGCCCACATCAGCGCGAGCCCCTCCGGCGTCAGGCCGTAGGCGGCGTTGACAAGGTCGGAAAGCTGGCGTTCGAGCGCCAGCGCCTCAGCGGCGGCGCGGCGTGCCGTCGACCTCTTGGAGAACGCTGCTTTCCGATCGTCAGGACCTGTCAAGGGTCTTGACCGCCGGGTGGTGTCTCAGTTTCAATTTCTCAGACGACCACGTTGGACGGCGGCACGATGTTTGGCCATTGTTCCGCGATCGTCGCGCACGCGGCCTCGGCGTTTTTAAACCGCCTAACTGCATCTGTAGGCGCGGCGAAGCATGACCCAGAAAACGCATCGATCGTGAGGCACAGCTTCAATTCGGCTTCGGCCTCGTCTTCGGGGGGAGAGAGCCGGATGAGACCGCACAGGATGGCAGATTGCCACTCGCCGACCGCTTGCTTCAGGGGCGCTCCCTTTGCGTAGCGCAAAGCGCCAGCGCCGACCCTGACCTTATTCGTTCTCGTGAGGCGACGGAGGCGGAACTGTAGCTCGGCCGTCAGCTTCACGTCCCCCAATTGGACCACCATCGGACGCCCTGGTATGACAATCTCCGCATTCGGCAAGACGACGCCGCTCTGAACCTTTGCAAACCTCTCGATGTAGTCTGCGTTATGGTCGAGCACGTCGCGGTCGAAATCTGAGTCGGCCATTCGTTCGCGAAGCTTCTGCGCTTCGGCTTTCAGTGCGCCGACGTCTGCCCGACCAGATCGAATGAATCGCCCGACCGCCAACTTGGCTTCGTCGTGCTGGACAACGCGGGCAATCGGTTGATACTTGCAGTTTCGGAGGATCGTGCGTCGCGCCACGTCGGACGCGAACATGTAATCCGCGAGGTAGCGCAGTGAAATGCGCGGGCTTTTCACCTCCCGGTGCGTCTTCTGCTCCTGCATAGGTCGCCCCCTGAGAGACCAAACATGGATAACCTCTACTACAGCGTGAATATCGACGGCAATCGAGAATTGTGCCTCTCGCCATTGACTGACCGGTTGATCGCGCTGTCCGGGCAAGACCTAAATGACGAGAGCGGCTACTTCCTTTACGAGCGCCGCCTGCGAGGCGACTTCGTAGACGTTGAGGTGATCGCACATGTCCTGTCAGTTGAAGGTGCCGAGCGGTTGCGGAGCGCCTTCAACATGAAGTGACAGCTGTTTCCTTTTTGTACGACCCCCGCGGTCCGGGCTTCGGCGCCTCGGCGTCCATCATTGCCACGATCTCATTCCAATCCATCACCGTTTCAGACAGGCCGGCGGCCATCGCGGGTGTGACGCGAAGCGTCTTGTGGATACGGATGAAATTGTGCCAGACGCTCCAAATCGCGACCATGTGCGCATGGTTCTCAAACTTCTTGGAGAACGCATTGGTCAGCCGCGTGAAGCGGCGATTGTGCATCCGCATGGTGAGATTGGAACGCTCGCTGTAGGACGTGCTGACGTATGCCATGTCGGGCTTGCCGGTGATCCGTTCCTTCTTCGCACCGATGCACTCGGCGGGGCTATAGCGGCCCTTTGCGGCCTCCGGCGAAGCGCCATAAATCTTGTTCAACATCGCATAGTCGACGTCAGCCTCGAATGCGCCCTCAACAGCTTCCAAGTACGCCTTGTGGCCGTCTGACATGAGTTGGATGCGATTGGCGTGGCGACGCGCTCGGCGACGTCGTTCATGAACCACGCGGCGCACTCGCCATCGCGACCGCCGACGAAGTGAGAAATGATCAGCTTGGTATCGGCTTCGATCGCGGTCCACGTCCAAGTGTCGCCGGCGCCGTCGACCGGATTTTTCATCGTCGCGACGTTCTTGGCCTTCGCAGCCGTGAAGCTCCAAAGCTCGTCGACCTGAACGCGTTTCGCCTTCACGTTGCGAACATTGGCGTCATGGAAGCCGGCGCAGAAGCGGCCCGCGTCTTCCAAGAGCTTCGAGACAGTGTTGATCGACACGTCCGCCAGCCGCGAGACAGAGCGCATCGAAGCGCCTTCCGTCAGCATAGAAAGGATTTGGGCGCGTGTGGCGATATTGAGCTTGTTCATGCGCGATATGATATGAACTTTCGTACTTAGCGTCACGCAATATTTTCACAATAACGATGCTAAATACTCCAATTCTTTGACGTATTTTTTGTTTGCCGGGTATACTTCGAGGCGCTTTTTTGTCTCAATCGTGTAGCTCTTTCCGATCTGCAGTTTCGGAAGCGGTATGCCGAGCGCGCCGCTAATTCTACCCGATGATGTAAAGTCGTCAGTTATCGCAAACGCCTCCTCTGGCGGCTTGTCGAATAGATGGGAATATTTGCTAGCGACGTTGTAAGCGCGTTCAATGAACGAAAGCGACGCCCGGTCTTTCGACTTCTTGACGTTGCTGCGTGCGCCGACCATCGTCATAGCAATAGCGGCGACCTTCGGGGGCTTTAGATTCCCGCCCCGCACTAGCCATTGATTGAAGTCGCTCTTCGGATTTCCGAGCATGTCGAGCGTCAATTCAAGGGAACGAATCGAGTGTTCATCGACACGAACAGGTATAATAAGAGCGTCGCTGTAACACCACGCTAGGTGCGTCGCCCCAGAATAGAATGGACTACAGTCGGCAAGTTGAAGACTGCATTTCTTGAGTTCAGATTCCCTATCGACAGTTGACTTTATGGTATAAAGAATATTTCGTACCTTCTTCTCCGATTCAGTTTGGGTCGAAGCGAGCTGTAACTGCTGATATAGCGAGCTTGAGAACGCGAATAAGTTCGGACTGCTTGGGATGAAATAAGACGCTTTGATCCCCTTAAACTCCTCATTCTTTCCGCTCACGAGATAGGAAATATCTTCCGGTATATCGCCAAAAGCCGGGCCCAACAACCGCGGCTGAATGGCGTCGTAAATATTAACATCGAGGTGATCTTTTTTGTTATTCAAGCTGTCAGTTAGATTTCCCTGCGCACACAAATCGACGATCATCGTATTATTAGTTTTTGCCATAAGATATGCTAAGTTAAAACTCAGTGTGGACTTCCCAATACCACCGCGAAGATTGGTTACGCAATAGCTTTTGTAGCTGAATTTGGATGGTATGGAATGAATTTCATCGGAAACAGACTTCTCATGATTCTCGATAATCTTGTCTATACCAGAGGCCATGGCCAGCTCCTCGCTTTCGAATCGTTCGGCGAGGATAGAAGGCGAATCCGCGCGGGTCAATCAAAAACGCGCGGTTAAGCCTGCGGCGCGCGGTCGTAGCGGAATAGTGCGGGGAGCAAGACTAAACGCGGCAAAACTGCAAACGCGTGGTTGTGCTGATTTATCGCGGGTCAACCAAAAACGCGCGGTTAAGCCTGCGGCGCGCGGTCGTAGCCGTCTTATCGCTTTCCCCATCGTTTTGCCGCCGCCTTCTTCGCAATCTCGGCGCGCCGTTCTGGCGTTATGCTCTTAGCCCGCGCGGCGCCGCCCTTCTTACCGAGCGCTACAGCGGCGGCATCCTTACCATCATCGGCAAGTGTTTCGGTTTCCTCGCCCGTCGCGATGCGCATGACTTTGACTGCGTTGCCGATGACGTCGGCGGGACGGCGCTCGCCTCGCGGACCTTTAGGCATTCAAGTCTTCCGTCACTTGCGGATGGGGAGCGCCAGCATCCCCGAGGACCTTCGCCAGCTTGGCAAATAGGTTGGGATGGCCGCGCTTGCTAGTCGGGTCGCCATTGACGGTCGTATGAAACCCGTGGACGCCCTTCGCGGTCAGATGGATGTGGCCGTGATCTGGGTCGTACCACACGCCCATTTCGAGATAGACCGCATTTCCTGGCTTGCTGGTTTCCATGATCGTCGCTCCGCTATTGCACGGAGCATACGTCTAACAGGGCGCGCACGCGAGCGCGCGTCAAGCGACTCAAATTTCAAACTGAGACACTACCGACCGCCGCAGGCGGCGCGCTTTCGCGCGCCCTTGACAGCCGGTTTCAATCGGAATTTTCGCATCCAAGAGATCGACGACGAATTGCGGCGGCCGCCGCAATTCGAGCGCGAGCCGATGGGCCGCAACGCCCGCGGCGATCGGGCGAACGCGGTTTGTCGCCCCTGCGAAAGCGGGGATCGAGCTTCGGCGCCGGCTGCGTTCTCGCTCGACGACCGGACTCCCCCTCCGCCGTCATCGGCGGATTCAGTTGGAGCCCGGCTACGCGGTCTCGCCCTCCAATCGGGAGCGTGACCGACGCAAGGGCGGCGAAAATCTGAAACAGCTCTCAACTCTTTCTTTCCGACTGACGCGCTATACGAAGGGAAGAGGCGGCCTCGGCGGCGCGCATGCGGAAAACAGGATGCGGCGTCCGAGGAGCCGCGATTTGAGCCAAGTCCGCGCGGACGTCTGAGCCGCGCGGGCGGCTCGATTGCGGACCTCGGAGCGACTAAGGTCGGGAGCCTAGACATGTTCGCGCTCACGGGTCTTTGCACAGCCGCGACGCTGGGCGTCGCCGCAACCAACATCTTCAACGTTGATCGCGCGGAGGCGCGCGCGTTGCGCGTCCGGCCCGCCCGGCTCGTCGGCCATTGGATTTGCGCGCCCGACGCGCGAAGGCCGACTTGCGTTTGGCAGGTTAACGAGGCCGGGAGCGCAGGCGGGCTTTCAAGCGATTGGCTGCGCGCCGCGTGAGCGCGCCGCACGTTGCGGCGCCAGCGCGCTTAATCGTCGGCCCGGCGACTTCCCCATGGCGGCCGCCGAGCCGAGACAAGGCGGGCCCGCTCTCGCCCGCGGCGTCGCGCGCGATAATTTCTTTCGAATAATCGGAAATCGTGATAGTCTTCTCTTTCGTCGATTCCCTATCGCGCGGCGCAGGCCGCCGCGAGCTTTAAGGAGCGCGCGCCGAAATGCGTCCATCCGTCGCCGTCCGCGCGCGGCAAGGCTCGAAAACGCCAAATCGGCCGGCGCCGCCGCCAACGCCTTGATTTCGTTGGAAGCCGCCAAAGAATTTGTTTGCACAAGCTTGGAAAAGCTTGGAGAAAGCTTGTAATTTCCTTGGAAAAGCTTGGAATCTCCTTGGAAAAGTTTGGAAACCTATGGAGAGGCCGGGAAATTTTGGCCCCCCGCCCCACGCCCTCGCGGGCGAAAGGCGGGGCGGCGCCTCAACGCTTTCGCGCCGCCTCGGCGAGCGCCCGCCACCACGCCTCGTCCCAGTTCCAGTCGGCCGCCGGCGAGGGCGACGGCAGCAGCCACAGGCGGGTCGCGCCGATCGTCTCCGGCTGCTCGCCGAAGCCGGCGTGGCGGCCGAGGTAGCGCCGCCCGGCGGTGAGGCTGGTGAAGGCGAGCCATCTCGGCTGGATGGCACGGATCTTTTCCGCCATCGCCTCGCAGGCGGCGCGCCCCAGCGCTTCCGCGGGCAGCTCCTTGTCCATGCCGCTCGCGTGCTTGGCGATGTCGGTCAGCCCGACGCCGAACTCGGGCAGCGCGGCGAACTCGGAAGGGTCGAGCAGGCGCGGCGTCAGGCCGACGGCGTGGAGCGCGCGCCAGAACTTGTTCTGGGGATGGGCGTAGTAGCAGCGGCGCGCCGCCGATTCGCTCCCCGCGGCGGTGCCGCAGAAGACGACGGCGAGGCCGGACTTGAGAACGTCCGGCAGGATCGGCGCCGCGCCCATCGGCGCTTCACAGCGTCTGGTTGTAGGCGCCGACCTCGGGGTTCTCGCGCAAGATCGCGTCGACCGCGGCGAACATCGCGCGCATCCCCGCTTCCGAGGTCGGGCTCTCGACCACCACCACCAGCTCCGGCTTGTTGGAGGAGGCGCGCACCAAGCCCCAGGCGCCGTCCTCGACCGCGACGCGCGCGCCGTTGACGGTGACGATTTCGCGAATCGCCTGCCCCGCCAGCTTTTCGCCCGCCGCCTGCATCGCCTTGAAGCGCGCCGTGACCTTGTCGACCACCGCGTATTTCACCTCGTCGGGGCAATGCGGCGACATGCTCGGCGAACCCCAGGTCTTCGGCAAGGCGCGATAGAGCTGGGCGAGCGACCTGCCGGGATTGCGGTCGAGCATGTCGAGCACGGCGATGGCGGTGACGAAGCCGTCGTCATAGCCGCGCCCGACCGGCGCGTTGAAGAAGAAGTGGCCGGACTTCTCGAAGCCGGCGAGCGCGGCGAGATCGCGCACCCGCCGCTTGATGTGCGAATGGCCGGTCTTCCAGTAGTCGACCTTTACGCCGCGGCTCGTAAGCTCCGGATCGGTCGCGAACAGGCCGGTCGACTTCACGTCGACGACGAAGGTCGCGTTCGGGTGGAGCTTGGCGAGGTCGCGCGCCAGCATGACGCCGATCTTGTCGGCGAAAATCTCGTTGCCCTCGCCGTCGACCACGCCGCAGCGGTCGCCGTCGCCGTCGAAGCCGAGCGCGAGGTCGGCGCCGCTTTCTTTAACCGCCGCGGCCATCGCGCGCAGCATCTTGAGGTCTTCCGGGTTGGGGTTGTAGCGGGGGAAAGTGAAGTCGAGCTCGCAGTCGAGCGGGACGACCTCGGCGCCGAGCGCGGCGAGGAGCTGCGGCGCGAAGGCGCCGGCGGTGCCGTTGCCGCAGGCGACGACCACCTTCATCTTGCGCGTCCATTTCGGCCGCGCGGTCAGGTCGGCGAGGTAGCGGGCGGGGAAATCGGCGACGAACTCGTAGGCGCCGCCCGCTTGCGACGAATAGTCGCCGGAAAGCGTGATGTCGCGCAAGCGGCGCATCTCGTCGGGCCCGAAGGTGACCGGCCGCGCCGCGCCCATCTTAACCCCGGTCCAGCCGTTGTCGTTGTGCGAGGCGGTGACCATGGCGACGGCGGGGACGTCGAGCGCGAACTGGGCGAAATAGGCCATCGGCGTGGTCGCCAGGCCGATGTCGTAGACCTTGGCGCCGGCGGCCATCAGGCCCGCGGTCAGCGCGCATTTGATCGCGCCCGAATAGGCGCGGTAGTCGTGGCCGACCACCACCTGCTTGGGGACGCCGAGCTCGTCGATCAGCCGGCCGAGCGCCATGCCGAGCGCCTGCGCGCCCATGAGGTTGATCTCGCGCTCATAGAGCCAGCGCGCGTCGTACTCGCGAAAGCCGGTGGGCTTGACCATCGGCGTCGTCTCGTAGGCGTAGCTGTTGTGACGAAGCTCAGGCTGCGGCTTGGGGAACATCGGCGGGCCTCCGTCGCTCCGACGAGCGACGCCCCTGCCTAGCCGATCGCGGCCGCGAGAGAAAGACCGCCGCCGGCCGGCCTCACTGCCTCAGCGCCAGCGCCCCGTCGCGCTGCTCGACGCTGGCGAGCCGCTTGAGAAAGCTCGCGCCGATGAGATCGACGCCGCCAGCCCCGGGCGGCAGCACCACCGCCTCGACGTCGTCAAGCGACACGTCGCCGACGCTCACCTGTCGCAGCGTGATCGGCGTGACCAGGACCAGGCCGGCCGCGGTCTGCACCGGCTTCTTCGGCGCGGCGGGATCGACGGCGACGCCGATGCGCGCCGCCGTTTCGGCGGCGATCGCCACCGTCGACGCGCCGGTGTCGACCAGCATCTCGACCGGCTGTCCCTCGACCGTCGCGTCGGCGCGGAACTGGCCGAAGCGATCGGCCGCGATCGTCGCCTCGCGCTTGCCGGCGTTGGCGGCGCCGGCGACGGTCGCGACCGCGGCGCCGGGCGGCGGCGCCGCGCCGAAATGGTCGGCGAAGAATTCCGGCGCGGAAAGGCCGATGATCAACGCCGCTACGGCGAAGGCCAGCGCGTTCTTGAGCATGGCGACGCCCCAACGCCGCCGGCCGCGATCGGCGCGGCGGAATTGACGCGGAAGATTGCCGCTCGCCGCCGAATATTCGGTGAATCGCGTCGCCGCGCCGAGGTTAACGCGGGCGTCTTTCGCGCGAAACGCAAGAAAAACGCCCTTCTCCCGCGCGCAGGAGAAGGGCGCCGTAACCTTAACCGCAGACCGCAGCGATCCTACTTGAGCGAGATCGGGCGGCGGGGGAACGCGAGCTGCTCGACCGAGCGCCAGCTCGGCCGGACATAGTTGATCTCCATCAGCCGGCGCACGCCGACCAGCGTCCGCGGCTCGAAGCCGTGCCAGGTGTTCTCGCCGGGAATGAAGATCACCGCGCTGTCGAACTCGGCCGAGGAGCTGCCCACCAGCTTCTTGTTGGAGTCGTAGATGTCGGTGCCCCAGGTCGGCGCGTCCGGCCCGAGGCACAGGTAGATGACCATCGAGAATAGCTTTTCCGGAATGTCGTGGTGCGGCTCGAGCCAGGCGCCGTCGACGTCCTGGATGTACTCCATGCGCAGGAACGCGCCCTCGACGTTGATGTCGCAGGTCTCGCCGACGATCTTGGCGACGTCGGGACGTTGCAGCGCGTCGCACAGCGCCGCGCAGGCCTGGTAGGTCTCGCGCATCTTCGGGGTGAAGAAGCAGCGCTCGCGGTTGTAGGTGCCGCGCGTGCCGTCCGTCTTGCCGAGCCGCGGCGGGTCGACCGGCAGCGCCAGGATGCCGGTGCACAGCGCCTCCGGATACACGTCCTTCAGCAGCCAGTGGCGATAGGGCCAGTCGTCCCGTTTCGCCTCTTTGAGGGACTTCTTGAAATGCTCGGCGACGGTGGCCGAGTCGATCGGCGGCGGATAGATCATGGCGGGTTTCCTTCGTGAACGCGGCCGCCCCTCGCCGCCTGCTCGGCGGCGCGGGGCGGGCGCGGATGAATCATCACAAGCGGTCTCCATAGCGCGCCGCCGCGTCCGGCGGCGCCTCGGCCGGCCGGCGCTCATTTGGCCAAGAACCGGCGCGGCGCGAAGTCGATCGCCCGGCGCAGCAGCGGCACCGACTTGGCGTAGGCGCTGAGGCTATGGCGCCAATATTCCCTCTTCACGTACCAGTCGGAGTCGACGTAGCAGAGCTGCAGGCTCGCGCGCTTGCCCTTCTGCGGCAGGAAGCCGTGCCACGAGTGGTCGCAGACCCGGAACATCAGAATCTTGCCGAACTCGGGGGCGTACTCGAAGGCGAAGTCGTCGCGGTTGTCGCTGCGCAGCACCCTCAGCTTGCCGCGCTCGTAAGGCCATTCCCAGCTGAAGCCGACCAGCACGGTGATGATCTTGTGCTTCGAGTCGGGATGCGAATAGCCTTCGTTGTAGTGGCCGCTGGTCTCGCCCATCATGACGATGCACGGCGGGCGATTGCTGAGGTCGAGGTCGAACTTCTTCTCGACCAGATGACGGAAACGCAGGCTGAGCAGGTCCTGAACGACCTTGCCGAACTCGGGCCCGTACTTGAGGCTGGGGAGGCCGTAGCTGCCGCGGTCGGGAATCGCCGGCGCGTCGTTCAGCACCGGCTCCTTCAGATTCTGCGGCATCGCGTTCTCAATGAAGCAATAGTCGTAGGGGTCGTGCCGCAGCTTGGCGGCGGCGATCGCCGCTTCGTCGAGCATCAGGAATGGGGCGTCTTCCTCTTGTTGCATCGCTTGCTCCTCGCCGGCTCGGCCCAGACCCTTTGTTTCCGCTGCGCGAGAGCCGGCGCAGCCTCCCTGAACTCCTACGCCGCCGTCGCCTCCCTTCGGCGCGGCGCCGGCGCGTCCGCGGCGGCGCTCAGAACGCCGCGAACCGCTTGGTCTCGCCGGCGACCGCGGCGATCCCCTCCACCTCGATCAGCCATTCCGGGCGGCAGACCGCGGCTTGCACGATGATGATCGGCAGGTCCGGCAGCCGCTCGGCGAGACGGCGCTTGACCGCATGATAATCGCTGCGGTCGCGCAAATACACGATCAAGTGCGTCATGTCGGCGAGGCTCGCCCCGCCGTCGCGCAGCAGCGCCTCGACGTTCTCCAGCGCCCGGTCGAGCTGCTTGAGCACGTCGCCGGGGTGGACGACCCAGCCTTCGCCGTCGATGCTCGCCGTCCCGGAGATGAAGATATGCGCGCGGTCGCCGTAGACGACGCGCGTCGCCCGCTCGAAGGTGACGCCGTAGTCCTTGGTCGCGCAAAGATGATCGAAGTCGTTGAGGTGGGAGACCTGCTCGGACGCCAGGTCGGGAACCGAATAAGCGTCCATCACCACAAGATCGTAACGGTGGGCGCAGGCGCCCTCGATGCCGGTGCTGGCGATGAAATGGGTGTCGCCGGTCAGCCCCTCGCGGCGGAACAGCTCGACGCGGCTCTTCACCATGTCCTGATAGAAGACGTCGACGTCCCGGATGTAGATCCAGGTACGCACGCAATGGTCGCGCAACGTCGCCCCCTGGCCGGCCAAGCCCCCGGTCAGGTCGCGAAACGCTTCGCGCGTCTGGTCGGCCGCCGAGGACGGCCAGACGTCCGCCGCCGAGCACATGCGCGCGCTCCACAGATGGCGCCGTCCGCCCATCTCGACCAGCGTGTGGTTGTGCCCCAGCCGGCGTTTGACGATCGGCGCGTCGCGCGCGACGTGGTAGGCGAGCAGCGCGATCTTGGCGCCGCCCGCCGGCGGCTGCTGCACGATCGACACCGCCACCGGCCCCTCTTCGGCCTCGCCGAACAGGCCGCTTTCGCGCACGCCCTCGGCCTGATTCATCGCGTCGCTGAGGAACACCCGGCGGAAGATCGCGCTCGCCGGCTTAAGCCCGAGCGCGGCGCGCGCCGCCGCGTAGCGGCGCTCGATCTCGGCGAGCTGATCGGCGAAGCAAAGCTCGGGCGTCGCCTCGACGATGATGTAATGCTCTTTAGCGCCCGTCGAGCCGCCGAAGCTCCGGCTCGCCGTCCCCTCTGCGTCCGCCATCCTCGCCCGTCCTTCTTGCGCCTCGACCTCTGGTTTCTCGACCTCGCCCCACAGGTCGGGGCGCAGCTCGGCCCGCGGCACGCCGGTCGCGCGCTCGATGGCGGCGGTGCGGTCGGCAGGCGCGCGCTTCCACTGCGAAACCGCCTGCGAGCTGATTCGCGGCCCCTCGGCCGAGAGCCGGCGCGCCAGCTCGGCCGAGCCGCCGGCGACCTCCCTGGCTCGGTCGAGCGCTTCCTTCATGGCGGCGCCGAGGGTTTTGCTCATGCCGCTCACGAAAGCGCAACTTTCCTGCTTTGGCAAGAGAAACTTTCGCCGACCGAAAGATCGCCTTTCGCGAGCCGCGCGCTCGCATTATGCCCGTTTGGACGTCTGAATCCGCAAGCCGCGATTCGCCACCGACCTGAATAAGACGACCTGAATAAGAAACGACCTCTACAAAAGACACCTCGCGCGACGGCTTGCGCTCGAGCGCGGCGGCGTGATCGATTGGGACAACGCCGGCGGCGCGACGCTGGAGACCCCCCTCCCGCCAGCCGACGTCCTCCACGCTGGTCTCGATTGGCCCGCCGACCGTCCCGCTTCCCGGCGCCTCCGCGCCGATTCGCGATCTCGCCTGCGCCGGCGGGATCAAGGCCGCTCCCGACGGCCGGGCGCGGTCCCCGAAACTCTTCCCGCCGCCCCGCCCTCGCAACTCGACCCTTACGTCGCCGCGCTTCGAAGGCGGCGAGGCCCTATCGATCGCCCGTCGCGCTTCACTTCCCGCCGACCTCGTCGGGCGCCGGGCGCGATCGCCGCGTCGGCTCGCCGCGACCAGGCGATTTCGATTGTCGCTCAGGCGCTTACGACCTCGGCGGGTTTGCCTACGTTGACGCACATCAATGCCTTAGGCGAAAATGCGCTATGGTGCGGACGCGACAAGGCCGCCGCTCGGCGCGGCGGGAAGACGCTCGGCGGGGCGCGAGGCGATGGAAGAGGCTGAGTTTCCGACGATCCTGGCGCGCGGCCTGATGGTGGCGACGCCGTCGCCGCTGGTCGAGCTCGGCGCGGCCGCCCTGCTCGGCCGCATGCGCGCCCACCATCGCGACCTCTTTCGCGTCCTCGACTCCAGCCGCCCGACCGCGATCCGCTTCGAGCTTACGGATTGCTCGCGCCGCTTTCGGCTCCAGTTCGGCGGCCCGGCGCCGTCGCTGAAGCTCGCGCGCGCCGACGATCCGCCGGCCGACACATGCGTCAAGGGCTCGCTCGACGCGCTGCTGGCGCTACTCGAAGGCCGCATCGACGGCGACGCGCTGTTCTTCACCCGCGCCCTGGTCGTCGAAGGCGACACCGCCGCCATCGTCACGCTGCGCAACGTCCTCGATCGCGAGACGATCAGCGTGCTCGATGAGGCCGCCTCGCTGTTCGGCCCGCTGAAGGGCTTCGTCCGCGCCGCGGCGCTGCGCTGGGAAGGCCGCGCCGAACGGCTTCGCGGCCTCATCCGCGCGACGGCCGGGGCGGAGGAAAGACCGCCGGCCGACGACGCCGCGGCGGCCGAAAACCAGGCGCTGCGCGCCGAGATCGAGGCGGTGAAGACCCGCCTCGCCAAGATCGAGGCGCAGCGGCGGCGGCGCGAGGAAGGGCAGCCCGCGTGAGAGACCCGACCTATCTCGAGCTGGTGTGCCCGGCGGGCACGCCGGCGGCGTTGCGCGCGGCGATCGACGCGGGCGCCGACACGGTCTATTGCGGCTTCCGCGACTGCACCAACGCGCGCAACTACCCCGGGCTCAACTTCGACGTCGCCGAGCTCGCCGAAGGCGTCGCCTACGCCCACGCGCGCGGCCGGCGGGTGCTGGTCGCCGTCAACACCTTCCCCCGCGCCGGCCAGGTCGACGCCTGGCGGCGCTCGGTCGACGCCGCCGCCGATTGCGGCGCGGACGCCGTGATCCTCGCCGACATCGGCCTGCTCGACTACACTGCGCGTCGCCATCCCAAGCTGCGCCGCCACCTGTCGGTGCAGGCGGCGGCCTCGAACCCGCTGTCGATCGACTTCTACCGCGAGAACTTCGGCGTCAGCCGGGTGGTGCTGCCGCGCGTGCTGTCGGTGCAGGAGGTCGCGGCGCTGATCGCGCGCATGAAGATCGAGGCCGAAGTGTTCGCCTTCGGCAGCCTCGGCACGATGGTCGAAGGCCGCTGCTTCCTTTCGTCCTACATCACCGGCTGCTCGCCGAGCAGCGACGGCGCCTGCGCGCCGGCCGAGTTCGTCTCCTATCGCGAGGAAGGCGAATTCATGGTGTCGCGGCTCGGCGAGGTCATGACCAACCGCTACGCCAGAAATGAGAACGCCGCCTATCCGACGCCGTGCAAGAGCCGGCTGGTCGTGCGCGGCGAGCCCTCGTATCTGTTCGAGGAGCCCGTCGGGCTCAACGCCGCCTCGATCCTCAAGGAGCTGAAGGCGGCGGGCGTCACGGCGCTGAAAATCGAGGGCCGCCAGCGCAGCCGCGCCTACGTCGCCCAGGTGGTGGCCGCGTTCCGCGCCACCCTCGACGCGCTGGCGCGCGGCGAGGAGGCCCCGGCGGCGGTCGGCGCGCTCGCCATCATCGCCGAGGGCGGCAAGGTGACGCTCAGCGCCTACAAGAAAGGCTGGCGATGAGCGCGCTGACGCTGGGGCCGATCCTCTACAACTGGAAGCCGGAGCGGCGGCGCGACTTCTATTTCCGCGTCGCCGACGAGGCGCCGTTCGACTGCGTCTATATCGGCGAGGTCGTGTGCTCGAAGCGCGAGCCGTTCTTCGTCGACGATTTGCCGGCGATCGCCGCGCGGCTCGCCGCCGCGGGCAAGCAGGTGGTGTTCTCCACCCTGGCGCTCGTCACCACCGACCGCGAGATGGCGGAGATCGCCGAGCGCTGCGGCGGCGACGCGCTGATCGAGGCCAACGACGTCGCCAGCGTCAAGCTCATCGCCGGCAAGCCGTTCGTCGCCGGCCCCTTCATCAACGCGTTCAACGAGGCGACGATCGACTTCCTGGTCGCGCGCGGCGCGACGCGGATCGCGCCGCCGGTCGAGCTGTCGGCCAAGGCGATCGCGACGCTCGCCCGCCACAGTCCGGTCGAGACCGAAGCGCTTGTCTTCGGCCGCCAGCCGCTGTCGCTGTCGATGCGCTGCTATCACGCGCGCGCCTACGGCCTGCACAAGGACTCCTGCCAGTTCGTCTGCGGGCTCGACCCCGACGGCCTTGCCGCCGACCAGCTCGACGGCCGGCCGTTGCTGGCGGTCAACGGCACGCAGACGCTGTCGCACGGCTACGCGGCGGCGGCGAGCCAGCTCCCGGAGCTCGAGCAGGCGGGCGTCAGTCATTTCCGCCTGTCGCCTCAGACCATCGACATGGTCAAGGCGGCGACGATCTTCCGCGCCGCCCTCGACCGCAAGATCGCCGCCGAGGAAGCGCTGGCCGAGCTCAAGGCGCTGGTCGCGCCGGTCCCGTTCGTCGACGGCTACATGCGCGGCCGCGCGGGGATCTCGTGGAGCGGCGCGGCGGCGGGCGCGTAGGCGCGCACGATGGCCGGCGCGGTCGGCGACTTAAGCGAGTCACATAACTTCTGATGCCGAGCGGGCCACGTCGACCCGGCGACGTCAAGCCGCCCTCCGGGCGGCTCCTCCGCTGCGCTCCGGCCCTTCGGGTGACTCCGCCGTTCCGACGCGGCCATTGGCTACCGTGAGTTTTGCTGAGCCAAGCCGGCCCTTCGGGCCGGCGGTCTCAGCAAAACTCACGGTAGCGAAACGCCTGATCCGCGCACAAGGGTCAAGCTTTGCGAGCGAAGCGAGCAACCGGCGAAGCCGGCTTGAGCTTGACGCCGAGCACGGATCAGGCAGGCGGGACCTCTGCCGCGCAAGCAGACGTGTGTATGCCTTCGGCCGCCGACCGCGCCTACAGCGGCCGGAAGCCGCCGGTCGCGGGCGGGCTCGGCGGCCGCCGCGGCTCGGCCCGGCCGGCGCCCTCGCCTTCGGCGCGCGCAGCCGGCGCGGCGAAGCGTTCGAGCGCGGCGATCGCGGCCTGCGGCAGCTTCCAGCGGCGCGCCGCGGCGACGACCTCGGCGAGGTAGTCCGCGCGCAGGGCGCCCGGGCCGTCGTTCGTTCCGAAATAGACCAGCGCCCGCTTCGGCCCGCCCGCCGCGACGACCGGCTGGACGCGCTTGACGTAGAGGCCGTCGGCGACCCCTTCGAAGCGATCGAGCGCGGCGACGTCGGCGAGCGCGAGCTCCCACAACACGCCGTAGAGCGCGCCCCGGGGGTCGCCAACTGCGGTCAGCCAGCCCTCGCGCGTCGCCGCGAGGCGATGACGCAGCAGCCGCGCCGGGCCGAGCGCCTTCGAGCGCGGACAGCGGCGCGCCATCGCCTCGACGTCCATGTTCGCGCCATAGGCGAAATAGAGCGGCATCGCCCGTCTCCTCAGGAAAACCCTGTCTCCCCGCAGAGCGGGGAGAGGGAAATCAGCCGCTCAGCCGCTCGACCTTGCTGACCACGTTCTTGCCGCGCAACTGCGCGAGCACGGCGTTGAGGTGCTGGATGTCGGAGACCTCCAAATCGAAGCGCACCTCGCGAAAATCGGGCCCGGTCTGGTTGAAGACGACGTTGTCGATGTTGGCCCCCGCTTCGCCGATGGTGGTGGCGATGACGCCGAGCGCGCCGGGCTCGTTCAGCGTCGTCACCAGGATTTGCGTCGGGTAGAGCGCGTTGGCGGCGCTGTCGAGGTCCCAGCGCACGTCGAGCCACTGGTCGGGCTTGTCGTCGAAATCCTTCAGCGCCGGCGAATGGATGGGATAGATGGTGATGCCCTCGCCCGGCGTGCGGATGCCGACGATGCGCTCGCCGGGCACCGCGCCGCCCTTGGGGGCGAAGCGCACCGGCGTGTCCCAATCGACGCCGCGCAGCGGCAGCGGCGCGCCGTTCTCCCCCTTTCCCGGCACCCGGAACACCAGGTTGGCCGCCTTGGCGAGGCCGAACCAGCCGCTTTCGCCGGGCGCCACCGCCGGGCCGGCTTTGCGCTCCTCCTTGAAGTCGGGGTAGATCGCTCGCACCACGTCGGCCGAATAGAGCTCGCCGCGGCCGACGCTGATCAACACGTCGTCGACCGAGGCGCGCGCCAGGCGCGGCAGCGCCGCCTTCAGCTTCGCCTCCGAGAACTTGCGCTGGGCGCGGGCGAAGGCGCGCTCGACGATCTGGCGACCCAGGTCGCCGTACTGCGCCTTCGCCGCCTCGCGGGTGGCGCGGCGGATGGCGGCGCGCGCGCGGCCGGTGGTCACCACCCGCTCCCAGGCCGCCGGCGGCGCGCCCGATTCCGAGCGCACGATCAGCACCTCGTCGCCGTTGCGCAACACCGAGATCAGGGGCGCGATGCGGCCGTTGATCTTCGCCCCCACCGCCGAATTGCCGACGTCGGTGTGCACGGCGTAGGCGAAGTCGATCGCGGTGGCGCCGCGCGGCAGCGCGATCAGCCGTCCCTTGGGGGTGAAGCAGAACACCTGGTCCTGGAACAGCTCGAGCTTGGTGTGCTCGAGGAAGCGCTCGGAATCGTCGCCCTCCAGCGCCTCGATGGTCTGGCGCAGGCTGCGGTAGGCGCGGCTCTCGCCGGCGTCGATGGCGTCGGGTCGCCCGGAGCGGTCCTTGTAAAGCGCGTGGGCGGCGATGCCGTACTCGGCGATCTCGTTCATGTCGTAGGTGCGGATCTGCAGCTCGACCCGCTGGCTGCCGGGGCCGATCACGGTGGTGTGGATCGAGCGGTAGTCGTTCTGCTTGGGGGTGGAGATGTAGTCCTTGAAGCGGCCCGGCACCGCCGGCCAGGTGGTGTGGGCGACGCCGACCGCCGCGTAGCAGTCCGCCACCGTGTCGACCAGGATGCGGAACCCGTAGATGTCGGAGAGCTGCTCGAAGGCGATCGAGTTGCGCTCCATCTTCCGCCAGATCGAATAAGCCTGCTTCTGCCGGCCCTTGACCTCGACCTTGATGCCCCGGCGAGCGAACTGGTCGGTCAGCTCCTCAGCGATTCGGGCAATCAGCGCGCCGTTCTTGGCTTTCAGCTCCTCCAGCCGGGTGGTGATCAGCGCGTGGGCCTCGGGCGTCAGGTAGCGGAAGGCGAGGTTCTCCAGCTCGCTGCGCATTCCCTGCATGCCCATGCGACCGGCCAGCGGAGCGTAGATGTCGAGCGTGTCCTGGGCGATGCGCGCGCGCTTGTCCTCCGGCATGAAGCTCAGCGTGCGCATGTTGTGCAACCGGTCGGCGAGCTTGATCAGCAGCACCCGCGCGTCGTCGGCGATGGCGAGCAGCAGCTTGCGGAAATTCTCCGCCTGCTGGGCGTGCTTGCTGGCGAAGTCGAGCCGGTTGAGCTTGGTCAGGCCGTCGACCAGGCCGCCGATCTCGGCGCCGAACAGCGAATCGATCTGCTCGCGGGTGGCCGCGGTGTCCTCGAGCGTGTCGTGCAGCATCGCCGCTACGATGGTCGGGTCGTCGAGCTTGAGGTCGGTGAGGATGGCGGCGACTTCGAGCGGGTGGGAGAAGAAGGGGTCGCCCGAGGCGCGCTTCTGCGCCCCGTGGGCCTTCATGGCGAAGACGTAGGCGCGGTTGAGCAGGTCTTCGTCGGCGTCCGGGTTGTAACGACGCACGCGATCGACCAGTTCGTACTGCCGCATCATGAATCGGTTCGGGCCTCGCGCGCACGGTCGAGAAAATCGGCTGCCGCCCGGCAATATCGAGGCCTAAGCCCCGGCGCGCAAGCCCCAGATCGAGACGCGGCCGACGTCCCCTCTCCCCGCTCGCGGGGAGAGGGTTAGGGCGAGGGGCCGGTCGCACGGGCCGCGGCTTCTCCGGCTCGCCCCTCGCCCCATCCCTCTCCCCGCGCGAATGCGCGGGCAGAGGAGGATGCGCCGCCGACGTCCCCTCTCCCCGCTCGCGGGGAGAGGGTTAGGGTGAGGGGCCGGTCGCACGGGCCGCGGCTTCTCCGACTCGCCCCTCACCCCATCCCTCTCCCCGCGCAAAAGCGCGGGGAGAGGGGGATGCGCCGCCGCCAAACCCGCCCCGCGCACCCTTTCGTGACCTTTCTGCAACATGCCTTCGGGAAACGCCATTCATGGCCGAAATTCGGCGATTTCGGGATTGAGGCCCAGCCGAAGCGCTGTATGGTTAGCCGCTGTGAACGGGAGGCTTCCCGGTCGCGAGTCGGACGGACGGCGTCCGTCGCTGGGGGGTCCAGCGTCTAACGCTCGAAGTTCGCGGAACGGGAAGAGGGGCGCTTAACACCTTTCGCTCGGCGGACGTTTTGGGTCGGCGAGATAAGGTTAGAGGTTTCAACCGACTCCCACATGTCACTTACTGGAGGTCACCAAATGACTCTCATCAAGAGCCTACTGCTCGGTTCCGCGGCGACGTTGTTCGTCGTGGCCGGCGCGCAGGCCGCCGATCTTCCGACGAAGAAGGGCGCGCCCGCGGCTGAATACGTGAAGATCTGCAAGATCGACGGCATCGCCGGCTTCGTGATTCCCGGCTCCGACACCTGCCTCAAGATCGGCGGCGTCATCAACGCCCAGATCGAAGGCGGCAACACCAAGACTACGTACCTCTACCCGGGCGCGGCGGCGACCGACTCCAAGTATCGGTCTGACTTCGGCTGGTACACCCGCGGCGAAATCGACATGACCGCCGTGTCCAACACCGCCAATGGCCCGTTGCTCGGCTACGTCGCCCTCCGCATGAATATGGGCAGCGGCATGGACGCGCCCGGCAGCATCGTCGGCTACGAGAACAACACGTCTACCCAAGACTACCTCGCCAACGCCTACATCCAGTGGGCCGGGCTCACCGCCGGTCTGAAGCGCTCGTATTACGACTTCATCGGCGGCGGCAACACCTGGAAGGACATCTTCTCGCCGGACGACAACGGCGACCAGGGCGTCGCCCAGATCGCCTACACGGCGACCTTCGGCGGCGGCTTTGCGGCCACCCTCGCCATTCAGGAAGACCGCTACTCGGAAGGCTTCTACGACGGCGCTTTGGGAGCCTACACTGAGCTCGGCAACACCGCGCCCGATATCGTCGCGGCGTTGGACCTGACCCAGAGCTGGGGCGCCGCCCACTTGGCGGGCATCGCGCATAGCATCCATGTCGAAAGCCTCACCAGCGGCGCTGGCGCCGCCGGATACGACAAGGACACGTGGGGCTTTGGCGTCATCGGCGGCTTGCAGTTCAACCTGCCGCAGCTCGGCGCGGGCGACCTGATCCAGTTGCAGGCCGCCTACGCCGACGGCGCGCCCAAGTACTCCGGCGTCGGCTCGCCGGGCTGGGGCGGACCCGACGAGGGCTTGAACACCAACGGCGGCAACGGGACGATCTTCCCGATCTCCGACGGCATCTTCGAGGGCAGCTCGTTCAAGTTGTCCGAGTCTTACACCCTCGCGGCGCAGGGCACCTTCCAGGTCACGCCGAACTTCGCGATCGATCCTGAAGTCGCCTATGGCCACATCTCGTACAACTCGGCGGCGGCGGCGGCGGATGAGATTTCGCGGTCGGCTTATGGCTGGCTGGTCGGCAGCGTGTTCGACTGGTCGCCGGCCAAGAACCTCGACTTCGCCCTCGACGTCATGTACATCGACTCGCACCAGGACAAGGTCATCGTCGGCGGCCATGCGCTGACCACGCCGACCGACGCGGACGGCTTCAACTTCCGTCTGCACATCATTCGCGCCTTCTGAGCGAATCGACAGTCTGGTTTGAAATCTTGGCCCCGGAGCGCAAGCTCCGGGGTCTTTTTCTTTCCCCTCTCCCCGCTGCGATCCCCTCTCCCCGCCTTGGCGGGGAGAGGGTTAGGGTGAGGGGCCGGTCGGATGCGTCGCAGCCCTTCCGACCCGCCCCTCATCCCAGCCCTCTCCCCGCGCGAATGCGCGGGGAGAGGGGGCTCCGGCGCGCGGCGTCACGAGGCTTTCCATGCGCGGTCTGCGCATTCCCGAAACCGACCGCTCCCGCGCCTTGCGCCGCGACCAGAGCGAGGCCGAGCGCCTTCTCTGGCGGCGGCTGAGGGGCCGCGGCGTCGGCGGCTTCAAGTTCGTCCGTCAGGCGCCGATCGGCCCGTTCTTCGCCGATTTCGCCTGCCGCGAAGCCAAGCTCGCGGTCGAGGTCGACGGCGCGACCCATTCGACCGACGACGAAGCGCGCCGCGACGCGCGGCGCGAACAATTCTTGCGCGCGCAAGGCTATCGCATCGCGCGCGTCGCCAACGACGACGTCTACCGCAACCTCGACGGCGTCATCGAGACGATTCTCGCGGCGCTGGAAGGCCGATGATTCGCCCTCTCCCCGAATCCCCTCTCCCCGCCTTGGCGGGGAGAGGGTCAGGGCGAGGAGCCGGTCGGGTGCGTCGCAGCCCTTCCGACCCGCCCCTCACCCCAGCCCTCTCCCCGCGCTTTTTGCGCGGGGAGAGGGGGGCTCTCTCTCACCGCGCCTCGATCACCACCAGCGCCAGCGCCAGCGGCGGCTCGTCGGAGAGCGTGAGGTGGATGAAGGCTTGCTTGCCCGGCGGGGTGATCGCGGCGAGGCGCGCGGCCGCGCCGCCGGTCAGCCGCATCGTCGGCTGGCCGCTGGGCAGGTTGACCACCCCCATGTCGCGCCAGAACACGCCGCGCCGGAAGCCCGTCCCCAGCGCCTTGGCGCAGGCCTCCTTGGCGGCGAAGCGCTTGGCGTAGGAGGCGGCGCGCCCGGCGCGCGCTTCCGAGCGGGCGCGCTCGACCTCGGTGAAGCAGCGCTTGACGAAGCGCTCGCCGTGGCGCGCGAGCGTCGCCTCGATGCGGCGGATGTCGCAGAGGTCGCTGCCGAGGCCGACGATCATCGCTGGCCTCCGCTCCCCTCCCCCCGCGCGAGGCGCGGGGAGAGGGGGAAGGACGCCCTTCTCATTCTCCCGCCCCGGCGCGGGCGCGGCCCTCGTCCATCGCCGCGCGCATCCGGCGCACGCTTTCGCCGAGGCCGACGAAGATGCCCTCGCCGACCAGGAAATGGCCGATGTTGAGCTCGACCACCTGCGGCAGGGCGGCGATCGCGCGCGCCGTATCGTAGTCGAGGCCGTGGCCGGCGTGACACTCGAGGCCGAGCGTCGCGGCCTGCGCCGCGGCGACCCTGAGCCGGCCGAATTCGTAGGTCGCGCGCTCGCGCTCGCCTTGCGCCAGCGCGTCGCACCAGGCGCCGGTGTGCAGCTCGACCACCGGCGCCTTCAACGCCGCGCAGGCGCGCAACGTCTCGACCGACGGCTCGACGAACATCGACACGCGGATCCCGGCGCGGGTCAGCTCGGCGACGTAGGGCTTCAGCGACGCGCGTTGGGCGACGACGTCGAGGCCGCCTTCGGTGGTGCGCTCGGTGCGCTTCTCCGGCACCAGGCAGCAGGCTTGCGGGCGCAGGCGCAGCGCGATGTCGAGCATCGCCTCGGTCGCCGCCATCTCGAAATTGAGCGGCGTGGCGACCTCCGCCTTGAGGCGGCGGATGTCCTCGTCCTGGATGTGGCGGCGGTCTTCGCGCAGGTGCGCGGTGACGCCGTCGGCGCCGGCCTCAATGGCGACCAGCGCCGCGCGCACCGGGTCGGGCGCAGCGCCGCCGCGGGCGTTGCGCACCGTGGCGACGTGATCGACATTGACCCCCAGACGCAAGCGAGTCATCGCGCGATCTCCTTTCTTTTTCAAACGCCCTTCCCTCTCCCCGCAAGCGGGGGGAGGGGGAATCTCTCTTCCGCTCCGTCCCCTACCCGCCCATCAGCGCGCGGCTCCCCGGCTTGAGCGCGGGAAGCGCCGCGAGCTCGGGCGGCAGCGCGTCGGCGGGATAGGCGGGAATGTCGAGGGTGGCGAGCGCGACGCGCCTTACGCCGATCGCCGCCCTGCCGCCGGAGCGATCGACCAGGCACGCCGCGCCGACGATCCGGCCGGGATGGCGGCGAAGCGCCTCCAGACACTCGCGCGACGACAGCCCGGTGGTGATGACGTCCTCGACCATCAGCACGCGCGCGCCCGGCGCGATGGCGAAGCCGCGCCTGAGCGCGAACGCGCCGTGTTCGCGCTCGACGAAGATCGCCTTGGCGTTAAGCCAGCGCGCCGTCTCGTAGCCCGGGATGATCCCGCCGACCGCCGGCGAAGCGACGACGTCGATATCGCCGAAGGCCGCGCGCGCTTTGCCCGCCAGCGCGCGGCACAGCCGCTCGGTGCGGACCGGGTCCTGGAACACCGCCATCTTCTGCAGGAACACCGGCGAATGCAGGCCCGAAGAGAGAACGAAATGGCCCTCGAGCAGCGCGCCGGCGGCGCGGAACTCGTCGAGCGTTTGTTCGGGGGAAAGGTCGAACGACGCGTCCATCGCGCTCTCATAGCAGACCGCAGCGAGCGCGCGAAAGCTTTGTCGCTCCCGCCCCACGCGCGCGACTTGCGCGGCGGCCCGCCTCGGCGCTATGGCGCCCCCGACGCGAACGCCGGAATTTTCCCGCCATGCGGCCTTTCGAGACCAAACCCCTCGGCGAAACGCCCGACGCGGTCGCCCCCGACGGCTCGGCGGTTCGGCTGCTGCTCGCGCTTTCGGGCGGCAGCTTCGCCCATTTCGAGCTCAAGGCGGGGGCGACCTCGCAGGCGGTCGCCCATCGCAGCGTCGAGGAGATCTGGTGGTTCGTCTCGGGGCGGGGCGAGCTGTGGCGGCGCGCGGGCGACCAGGAAAGCGTCGTCGCCGTCGCGCCCGGCCTCAGCGTCACCATCCCGCTGGGAACCCACTTCCAGTTTCGCGCCGGGCCCGAAGCGCCGCTCGCCTTCGTCGCGATCACCATGCCGCCCTGGCCGGGCGCCGACGAAGCCTTTCCGGTCGCCGGCCCCTGGCGCGCCGCCGTCGGATGAAAGGGCGCTCGACGCCCTTGCCTCGCCGCCGGGCCGCTGCTAGCGATCGAGCGACGCCCTGCGCCGCTTGAAGCGGGCCGGCTTAGCTCAGTTGGTAGAGCAGCGGTTTTGTAAACCGTAGGTCGGGGGTTCGATTCCCTCAGCCGGCACCAGGCGGCCGGGCCCTCGGCCGCCCGCCGCCCCCGGCTATTCGCCGACTTGCGAGAGCGTCGGACGCAGGGCGGGCGCGTCTTTGCGCACGTAAAGCTCGACCACCGAGCTCGTCCCCGCGGTGCGCGCCTGCGGCCGATAGTCGGCGAGCGCCTGGGCGATCTTCGGGTCGCTGAGCGCCCAGGCGTGGAAGCCGGCGCCGACGTCGCTGACCAGCACGCCGTCGGGACGGTTGCGCAAGATGTCCTCGACCACCATGTCGCGGTCGCGGGCGATGATCGGCGCCAGCCGCTCGGCGAGCGCGCGGTCGCCGGGATGCTCGGCCATCAGCCGCCGCGCGCCGGCGGTGAGCAGCATGCCTTGGGTGCGTTGCGCCCACACGCCGCCAACTTCTCTGACCAGCGGAAAGCCGATCCCCAGCCCTTCCGCCACCGAGGCGAGGCGCGGATGCTCGCTGAGATCGGCGACGGCGTTGACGAAGGCGGCGTCCGGCCAGTCGCGCGGCGGCGCGTAGAACGCGAAGACGGCGACGAGCAGCGCGGCGGCGGCGGCTTCGCCAAGCGCCGCCGCGCCGCCGCCCCTCCTCTCGCGATCGCCTCGCGTCGCCGGCAGGATCGCGCTTGCCGCCAGCGCCGCGCCGACCGCGGCGCTGAGCGCCGGCCAATGGAGAAGCAGCGTCGCCAAAGCCGCCGCAGCGGCCGCGCCCGCCGCGACGAGCAGCCGCCGCGGCGGCGGCGGGCGCGCCGCGACCGCGGCGGCGAGCGCGAGGACGAGAAACGCCAGCGCCGGATAGGCGTGGTAGAGCCACCCCTTGCCCTGGACGAAGTAGGCCGCGAGCGCGCCGAGCGAAGCGAGCGCCGGCGCGGCGACCAGCGGCCGCTTGAGGTCGCGGCCGGCGATCGCCGCCAGCGCCAACGCCAGCGCGATCCACGCCGCGACGCCTGCGTTGGCGACGAGCCGCAGCGCCGTCTCGCGCACCGGCAGATAGGCGGCGGCGACCGCCGGCAGCACGTCGGCGCCATAGACGGGAAAGAGCCACGCGGTCGACGCGGCGTAGGCGACCACCACCGCCGCCGCGGCGTAGTGCTCGCTGGCGCGAGACGCCGCCGCGACGCCGCCGCGACGCATCAGGCTCGGCGCCGCGGCGACCAGCGCCAGCGCGTAAACCGGCTTGATGGCGATCATCGCCCCGGCGCCGAGACCGGCGCTCAGCGCCGCGCCGGCGCCGACCGGCGCGCGCGCGGCGCGAGCGGCGCTGAGCGCGACATACGGCAGGCCGCACAGGGCGGCGAAGAAGTCGCGCTCGGCGAAGGCGCGTCCGGGAACGAGGACCAGCGCGGCGAGCGCCAAACCGAGCGAAAGCGCGCCCGCCTCCGCCAGCAGGCCGGCGCGCCTGGCGATCGCCGCGGCGAAGGCCAACGCCGCGGCCGCCGCGACCAAGCCGCTCGCGGCGACCATCGCCTCCGGCGACGCGCCGAGCCAGCGCGCCAGCGCCACCGCAGGCATGTAGATGAGGATCGAGGCGGGGGGGTTGGTCTCGACGAAGTCGACATAGGGCCTGCCGCCGTCGAGCCATTTCTCGTTGATGGTGATCATCCACGAGACGTCGCCGGCGGCGCCGAGCCAAGCCTGCGCCGCCGCCGCCGCGACCAACACGGTCGCGGCGACGAACCACAACCGTCGCGTCGGCGCGGCCGGCGCGGCTTCGGTCGCTGCGGCGAGCGCGCGAGGCGGCATGGCGGGACCCGGATGGTTCGAGCTTGCGCCAGCTTTACCGGCGCGCGCTTAAGACTTCGGTAAGCCGCGAGCGAGCGGCGGACAGAGGCGCGCGCTGGAGCGCTAAACCGGGGCCCCGAGAGACGGCTCGACGTCGACAGAGCGCGCCGTCCGTCGCCGCCCCCCTTTCGGGGCGCCCCAGCCTCACCCGCAATCGGCGGCGAAGGCTTCGACCAGGGCGTCGAACTCGGCGGGCGTCTCCCATTGCGGCGCATGGCCGGCCGAAGCGATCGTCTGCACCACGCCGCGCCACAGCGTCGGCATGGAAAGGCCGGCGAAATAAGCCCCGTTGACCAGTTGCTCCTTGGCGCCGTGCAGCACCGCCAGCGGCTGCGTCAGCGCGCCGACCACCTGCGCCTCGTCGCGCGACACGCCCGGCGCCATCGAGGCGGCGACCTGCGCGCGCGCGCGTCCGTCGGCCCGCAGCGCGTCCTCGACGAAGAACGGCGGGATGTCGGAAAAGCCCGGCGCGAAGAACGCCGAGACATAGGCCTCGGCCTGCTCGCGCGCGATGTCGTCGGAGAAGCCGACCCCGAGAACCGGATTGGGCAGGAACGCATTCTCGGGCGGCGGCAGGGGCGCCGGCGGCGCTCCGAAGATCAGGAAGCCCGCAGCCTTCGGCAGGTCCTTGACCGCTTCGAGCAGGATGTGGCCGCCGAGGCTCCAGCCGACGAACACCGCCTGGTCGAGCCCGAAATTGCCGGCGACCGCCGCCACCGCCAGCGCATGGCCGGGCAGGAGGTAAGCGGCGACGTCGCTCGCGTCCTCGCTCCGCCCATGGCCGAGTAGGTCGATCGCGACCAGCCGCCGCCGGCGTCCGAGCGGCCCTTCGAGCTGGCGGGAGAAGGCGCGCGAGGAGCTCGAATTGCCGTGAACGAGCACGATCGGCGGACCGTCCCCGTGCGATTGGTGAACGGCGAGCGCGCCGTTCGGCGTATGATAATAGGTCGTCCTGGTCATAATCCGCCCCGATCCGCGCAATAGTCGGATTAATCACCCTAGCAGGGGCGCGGCCCGGGTCAAAGCGGGCGCGTCGTCGCGGCCGCCCTTCCCTTCGCCGCCGATTTCGTGTATGCGGCGCCTTAATTGGAAGCGCGGCGTCGCAGACCCGCGTTTCGTCGCACTCCCGTCATTTCGACGATCGAGGGAAAGCGCGGCCGTTGGCCGCTTTTTTCCGATTCGCGTCGCGACGACGACAAGGTCGCCATGAAGCTGAGAAACATCGCCATCATCGCCCACGTCGACCACGGCAAAACCACGCTGGTCGACCGCCTGCTGCAGCAGTCGGGCGCGTTCCGCGAGAACCAGCGCGTCGCCGAGCGCGTGATGGACTCCAGCGATCTCGAACGCGAGCGCGGCATCACCATCCTCGCCAAGGCGACCTCGGTGGTGTGGAAGGACACGCGCGTCAACATCGTCGACACGCCCGGCCACGCCGACTTCGGCGGCGAGGTCGAGCGCATCCTGTCGATGGTCGACGGCGCGATCGTCTTGGTCGACGCGGCCGAGGGGCCGATGCCGCAGACGAAGTTCGTGGTCGGCAAGGCGCTGAAGATCGGCCTCAGGCCGATCCTCTGCGTCAACAAGGTCGACAAGCCCGACGCGCGTCCGATCGAGGTGGTCAACGAGTGCTTCGACCTGTTCGCCGCGCTCGACGCCACCGACCACCAGCTCGATTTCCCCATCCTCTACGGCTCGGCCAAGCAGGGCTGGATGGCGACTTCGCCCGACGGGCCGAAAGAGAACATGTCGCCCTTGTTCGACCTCGTGCTCAGGCACGTCGAGCCGCCCAAGGTCGGCGCCGGCGGCTTCCGCATGCTCGGCACGCTGCTCGAGGCCAATCCCTATCTCGGCCGCGTCATCACCGGCCGGGTATTCTCCGGGTCGATCAAGACCAACGCCCCGGTCAAGGTGCTCGACCGCGAGGGCGCGACGGTCGAGGTCGGGCGGGTGATGCGGATTCTCGCCTTCCGCGGCATCGAGCGGTCGCCGATCGACGAGGCGGTGGCCGGCGACATCGTCGCCATCGCCGGCATGGAGAAGTTCAACGTCGCCGACACCCTGTGCGACCCCGAGGAGGTCGAGCCGCTGCAGGCCCAGCCGATCGACCCGCCGACGCTGTCGATGACCTTCCTGGTCAACGACAGCCCGCTCGCCGGCACCGAAGGCGACAAGGTGACGAGCCGCGTCATCCGCGACCGGCTCTACAAGGAGGTGGAAGGCAACGTCGCGCTGCGCGTCGAGCCGGCCCCCACCACCGACGCCTTCGTCGTCTCCGGCCGCGGCGAGCTGCAGCTCGCCATCCTCATCGAGACGATGCGGCGCGAGGGCTTCGAGGTCGGCGTGTCGCGGCCGAAGGTGCTGACGCGCCGCGGCGCCGCCGGAGAGCTGCTCGAGCCGATCGAGGAGGTGGTGATCGACGTCGACGAGGAGCACTCGGGCATCGTGGTGCAGAAGATGAGCGAGCGCAAGGGCGAGATGATCGAGATGCGCCCCTCCGGCGGCGGCCGACTGCGCCTGGTCTTCCTCGCGCCGACGCGCGGCCTGATCGGCTATCTCGGCGAGCTTCTGACCGACACCCGCGGCACGGCGGTGATGAACCGGCTGTTCCACAACTGGGGCGAATGGAAGGGCGACATTCCCGGCCGGCGCAGCGGCGTGCTCATCTCCAACGACGCGGGCGAAGCGGTCGCCTACGCGATGTGGAACCTCGAGGACCGCGGGCCGATGATGATCGAGCCCGGGTGGAAGGTCTACCAGGGCATGATCGTCGGCCAGCACACGCGCGACAACGATCTCGAGGTCAACGTGCTGAAGGGCAAGAAGCTCACCAACATCCGCACCCATTCGAAGGACGAGGCGGTGCGGCTGACGCCGCCGATCCAGATGACGCTGGAGAAGGCGCTCGCCTATATCGCCGACGACGAGCTGGTCGAGGTGACGCCGAAATCGATCCGGTTGCGCAAGGCGCTGCTCGACCCGCTCGACCGCAAGCGCGCCGACCGGGCGAAGACGGCCGACGGGGCCGGCTGAGCGGGCGCCGCCGAGCGCCGCTTGCGCCCCGCCGTCCGCCGCCCCACAATGCCCGCATGCCGAATTCGACCACATCCTCCGCGCGCCGCTTCGACATCGTCGTCGCCGGCGCGGGGCCGGCCGGCCTGTCGTTCGCCGCGGCGGCGAAGCAGGCGCTGGGGCGCGGCGGCGCGATCGCGGTCGTCGACCCGCAGCCCGCGAAAAGCGACGGCCGTCTGCGCACGGTCGCGCTCGCCGAAGGGCCGCGCCGTTTGCTCAAGCGGGTCGGCGCGTGGGAGAGGCTCGCGCCGCAAGCGCAGCCGGTCCTGTCGATGGCGATCTACGACGGCCGGGTCGGCGACGCGGCGCGGATCGAGCAGCTTTCCTTCGCGGCGGACGAGGACAAGCCGCTCGCGCATATGGCGTTCAACGACGACCTCGCCGCGGCGCTGCGCGAGGCGGCGGCCGCGCTCGGCGTCGAAACGCTCTCCGACGCGGCGGTCGGCTTCGCGCCGGGCCGCGACTTCGCCCGCGTCGCGCTCGCCGGCGGCGAGGCGCTGACCGCTCGGCTGGTGGTGGCCGCCGATGGGGCGCGCTCGAAGCTGCGCGCGCTCGCCGAGATCATCAGCGTCGGCTGGGATTCGGGTGAGATCGGCCTCGTCGCCACCATCGCCCACGAACGCGACCACCAGGGCCGCGCCGAACAGCATTTCCTGCCCGCCGGCCCTTTCGCCGTCCTGCCGCTGCGCGGGCGCTTCTCCAGCATCGTCTGGAACGAGCGGCCCGCCGACGCGGCGGCGCTGATAAGCCTCGACGCCGAGGATTTCCTGCGCGAGCTCGAGCCGCGCTTCACCCTCAAGCTCGGGGCGCTTCGCCTCGCCTCGCGCGTCGCGGCGTTTCCCTTCCGCTTCAGCTTCGCGCGCCGCTTCGTCGGCGAGCGGCTGGCGCTGGTCGCCGACGCCGCCCATGTCGTTCACCCGATCGCCGGCCAGGGGATCAACTTAGGGCTACGCGACGTCGCCGCGCTCGCCGAGGTCGTCGTCGATCGCATGCGGCTCGGCCTCGATCCCGGCGACGCCGAGAGTCTCGGAACTTATGAGCGCTGGCGGCGGTTCGACGTCGCCGCCTCCGGCCTCGGCATGGAGGCGCTGAACCGCTTGTTCGCCAACGATTGCCCGCCGCTGCGGTTTGCGCGCGACTTCGGCCTGCGCGTCGTCGACCGCTCGGAGCCGCTGAAGCGCCTGCTGATGGCGGAAGCGGCGGGCGCGACCGCCGGCGCGCCGAAACTGCTGCGAGGGCTCGCGCTATGACCGACGAACCGCCCCGCTGGGCGCCGCGCACGCTGGCCGCTCAGGCGCTGGGCAAGATCGACGAGACGACCCGCGCCGTCGTGCCCCCGCTGCACGTCGCCACCACCTTCGTGCGCGACCCCGCCTACGCCGACTGGAGCGGCTTCATCTACGGCCGGCCGGACAATGAGACGGTGCGCGAAGCCGAAGCGGTGATCGCCGCGCTGGAGGGCGCGCGCTCGGCTCTGCTGTTCGGCTCCGGCATGTCGGCGGCGATCGCGTGTCTTTTCAGCCTCGGCGCGGGCGCGCGAGTGGTCGCGCCGCGGCGCATGTACTGGGCGCTGCGCAATTGGCTGGCCAGCGAAGCGCCCGCGCACGGGCTCGACGTCGTCTTCTGCGACCCGGAAGACCTCGGCGCGCTGGCGCAGGCGGTGAAAGCCGGCGCGACGCGGCTGGTCTGGCTCGAGACGCCGAGCAATCCGCTGTGGACGGTCTCCGACATCGCCGGCGCCGCCGAGATCGCCCATGCGGCGGGCGCTTTGCTCGCCGTCGATTCGACCTCGGCCACGCCGGTCTTCACCCGGCCGCTCGCGCTCGGCGCCGACGTCGTCATGCATGCGGCGACCAAGTACCTCAACGGCCACAGCGACGTCATCGCCGGCGCGCTCGCGTTCGCGCGCGATGACGAGTTGAGCGCGCGCGCGGCGGCGGCGCGACGCAGCGTCGGCATGATCCTCGGCCCGTTCGAGGCGTTCCTGCTGATGCGCGGCATGCGCACGCTGGAATTACGCGTGCGCGCCTCCGCGGCCAACGCGGCGGCGCTCGCCGAGCGGCTCGCGGCGCACCCGGCGGTGGTCGAGACGCTCTATCCAGGCCTGCCCTCGCATCCCGGCCACGAGCTTGCGCGCCGGCAGATGCAAGGCGGCTTCGGCGGCATGCTGTCGATCCGCGTCGACGGCGGCAGGGACGCGGCGATCGCCGCCGCGGCGCGGGTGAAGCTTTGGAAGCGCGCCACCTCGCTCGGCGGCGTCGAGTCGCTGATCGAGCACCGCGCTTCTTACGAAGGCGCCGCCTCGCCCTGCCCGCCCGATCTGCTGAGGCTGTCGGCGGGGATCGAGGACGTCGAGGATTTGTGGGCGGACCTCAACCAGGCGCTGCGGCGGTAAGCGGCGGATTATCGCTCTCGTTCACGCCCGGACGGTCGATCCGAGGCGGACCGGAGGGGGACGGCGCCGCCGCCCCCTCCAAACGCGATTAGGCGTGCGATTCTTCGTGAGCGGCGATCGAGTGCCGGTGGGCGAGTTCGCTGTGCTCGTGGGCCGCGACGGCGTGCGCCTTGCCCTCTTCATGGTCGCCGTGATTGTGGTGATGGGCGGCCTCATGATGATGATGGGCGGCGGCCTGGTGGTGAGCGGCCGCCTGGAGATGATGCTCGCTGGCCGGATGCTGAGACTTCGCCATGGTGTTGTCCCTCATGCCTGTTTCCGAGAGCGCCTGCTCTCGTTTATAGCCTTGATAATGCTTAAGGTATTTTGGAACTAACGCGCCGCCGCTTGAGCTGGGCGGCGCGCGATCGCAGATTAGGCGCCGTGCGCTACGCTTTTGTGACTCGCGCGCGTGAGGCGTTTCCTGGCGCGAGCGCGTCAAGCAATTAAAAGCACGGGGCTTTTTCCGCGCGACAGCTGGCGCGCCGGCGATTTGCTTCGCCCGCTTGACGTCGCGGCGGACCTCGTCGCCCTCGCGCGCCAGCGCAAGCGACGGCCTACGACGCCGCCTTCGCCAGTTTGCGCGCCGCGGCCTCGCCCGCCGCCCTGCCGACCTGGAGCTGGCCGACCAGACGCAACAGCTTCGCGGTCTCCTCGGACAGCGAGTGACCGGCGGCGGTCGACTCCTCGACCATCGCGGCGTTCTGCTGCGTCACGTCGTTCATCTGCTCGATCGCGACGTTGACCTCCTGCAACGCCGTCGCCTGGTCGCGCGAGCCGGCGGCGATCTCGGACGCCGCGGTGTTGATCTGCGCCACCTGCGCGAGAATGCGCTCCAGCGAACGGCCGGTCTCTCCGACCAGCCCGACGCCGGCGTCGATCTGCGCCGTCGATGCCGCGATCAGGCCCTTGATCTCCTTCGCGGCCTCCGCCGAGCGCCGCGCCAGCGCGCGCACCTCCGAAGCGACCACCGTGAAGCCGCGCCCCGCTTCGCCGGCGCGCGCCGCCTCGACCCCGGCGTTGAGCGCGAGCAGGTTGGTCTGGAAAGCGATCTCGTCGATCACGCCGAGGATGCGGCCGATCTGCTGCGAGGAGCCGGCGATCGCCTGCATCGCCTGCACCGCCTGGCGCACCACCGCGCCGCTTCTCTCGGCGTCTTGGCTGGCGGCGGCGACCAGCGCGCGCGCCTCGCCGGTGCTGGCGACCGAAGTCTTCACCGTCTCGGTGACCTGGCCGAGCGTCGCCGAGGTCTGTTCGAGGGCGGCCGCCTGTTGCTCGGTGCGGCGCGACAGGTTGTCGGAGGCGGCGGAGATGTCCCGCGCGTCCGCGGCGATCACGTCGGCGCTGGAGACCACCGTGAGAACGATCGATTTCAGCTTGTCGATCGCCTCGTTGAAGTCGTCGCGGATTTGCGCGTAGGCGGCGGAGAAGCCCTCCCCGAGCCGCACCGTGAGGTCGCCGTCGGCGACCTGCTTCAGTCCTTCGCCGAGGCGACGCACCACCTCGGTCTGCTCCTCGGCGGCTTTGGCGCGCTCCGCCGCCGCGCGTTCGCGCTCGGCCTCGGCGCTCGCGCGATTGGCGGCCGCCTCCGCCTCGAGCCGCCTCTGCTCGATCGCGTTGCGCTTGAACACCTGCACCGCCCGCGCCATGCGGTCGAGCTCGCGCGCGCGCGCGTCGACCTCGATCGCAACGTCGAGCTCGCCTTCGGCGAGACGCTCCATCGCCGCGCTCATCGCGACGATCGGCCGCGCGAGCCTCCCGCCCATCGCGAACGACACGGCCGCGCAAAAGGCGATGACGGCGAGCAGCAGCGCGCCTTGGGTCTTCAGCTGGTTGAGAAAGAGCGCGTCGAGATCGTCGACGTAAACCCCGGTCCCGATCAGCCAACCCCAGGGTTTGAACGCCGCGACATAGGACAGCTTCGGCTGCGGCGCCGCCGCGCCCGGCTTCGGCCACTGGTAGCTGACGAATCCCGCGCCGGAGGCGCGCGCGACGTCGGTCATCTCGACGAACAGCCGCTTGCCCGTCGGATCCTTGAAGTCCGACAGGTCGCGTCCGTTCAGTTCGGGCTTGATCGGATGCATGACCATGCGGGACTGCAAGTCATTGATCCAGAAGTAGTCGCCGTTGCCGTAGCGCATCGCGGCGAGCTTCTGCAGCGCGTCGGCTTGGGCCGACTCGACGCTGAGCCGTCCCGACTGGGAGGCGGCGTATTCCGAGTCGACGATCGACAGGGCGCTGGCGACGAGGTTCGTCAGCTCGTAACGACGTTGGTCCCAAACGACGTCGCGATATTTGACGAGTTGATAACCGACGACGCCGACCTGGCAGACGATCGCGAATGCGATCAATAAATTGATCCGTCCGCCGATGGACCGGGCGCCGAGCCGTCGCGCCGGGCCGCGCAACGCCCGCGGCGATCGAGGTTCGGGTCCGCCTTGCATATGGGTCTCTTCTGGTTTGTCTTCCGCGCGCGAAGCGCGCCGCCGGCGAACGGGCGGTCGGGCGGCGCGCGCCGTCGAGCGACCCGTCGCGACGCCGTCCCCGTGCGACGCGAAGGAACTGGCGGAGCGCTACGCAACGACGCGACCGACGTCGCGGTCCGACCTCAGGTCGTCGTCGACCGCCCCCCTTGGGCCGCCGGACCGCCGCAATTCACCGTGCCAACTGATGGTTAACGGACCGTTGCGATCGTCACGGCCGCCACGGAAACGTCCAGGTCTCCGTCAGCGCCCTGTCGGCGGCGCGCAGGAACACGCGCACGTCGCAGCTCTGACCGGGGTCGACGACGACGTCGACGCCGGCGCGGAAGCCGCTCATGTGCGTGTTGGGGGCGAGGAAGGTGCGCAGCACGCGGCCCGCCGAGGTCGTCGCCACCACCTGCACCATCGTCGGGTCGCTCAGGTAATAACCGAGGTCGCCGCCGGAGAAGTCGATGAGGAAGCGCGTCGAGCCGGGCGGCGGCTGCTCGGCGGCGCCGAGCGCGTGCGGCGCTGCGCGGAAGGTGTTGATCGCGCGCGCCGCCGGCGCCAGGCGGAGGTCGTTGGTCAGCGCGACGACGCGATAGCCGAAGACGGCCGAACGCCCCGCCTCGAGCGGCTCCTTGGGCATCCAGGCGGCGACGATGTTGTCGTTGCTCTCGATCGTGGTCGGCAGCTCGACCAGCTGCACCGCGCCTTCGCCCCAGTTGTCGCGCGGCTCGATCCAGTAGCTCGGCCTCAGCTCGTAGGCGAGGTCGAGGTCCTGATAGTGGTCGAAGGAGCGGTCGCGCTGGATCAGCCCGAAGCCGCGCACGCCGTTGTCGAGGAAGGTCGACAGCGCCGGCGCGACGGGATTGCTCAGCGGCCGCCAGATCCATTCGCCGGCGCCGGTGTGGATCAGCAGGCCGTCGGAATCGTGCAGCTCGGTGCGGAAATCGTCGTCGACGCGGCGGTCGTTCTTGCCGTGCAGGAACATCGACGACAACGGCGCCATGTCGAGCGCGGCGATGTCGCGGCGCGCGAACAGCGTCGCCGTGACCTCGACGCTCGTCTCCATCGCGGGCGCGACCTCGAAGCGGAACGCGCCGGTCGCCGATTCGCCGTCGAGCAACGCCTGCACGACGACGCGTTCGGCGGTGGGAGCGGGGGTGTCGATCCAGAACTCGCGGAAGAAAGGGAACTCCTCGGCGCCGCGGGCGTCCGCGCCGATCGCCAGGCCGCGCGCCGACAGACCATAGCGCTGGCCGCGGCCGAGGAAGCGGTAATAGCTGGCGCCGAGAAAGGCGATCACCTCGTCCATGACGTGCGGCGCGTTGAGCGGATAGCGCAAGCGGAAGCCGGCGAAGCCGAGGTTGATCGGCAGCCCGGTCGGCATCTTGTTGCGGCCGTAGTCGAACAGATTGGCCGCGTAGGGCACCGGCGCCGGGATGCCGTCGCGCAGGACGTTGACCACCACCGGCCGTCGATAGAGGTGACCGAGGTGAAACAGCTCGAGCTCGAAACTCGCGTCCGGCTGGCCGAGCAGCGGCTTCTCCGACTTGAAGCGGATGTCGCGCCAGGCGTCGTAATCGAGCGCGGCGACGGCGTCGGGAAGCGCCGGAACCGTGGCGTCGAACGGGGCGGCGGCGAGCTCGCGCGCGCGCTTCACCACGTCGTCGTAGCCGAAAACGTGAGGCGAAGGCGAGGCGGGCGTCTCCTGAGCGAGAGCCGGTCCGATCCAGCGCGCTCCGGAGGCGGCGACCACGCTGACGAGCAACGCGCGGCGGGTGAGGTCAGGCATGGAAGTCACGTCTCGCAGGGACGCCGATGAGGTACCTCGCCGCGCCGCCGAAGGCAACCGCGCCGTCCGCGCGGGGCGCGAAGGCGCGCAGCCAAGCGCGCGGCGCCTCAGTGGAGGAAGGGGCCGACGCCGCCGTTGCTCACCCGCGCCTCGACGCCGACGCTGAGCTTGTCGGTGATCGCGTAGTCGAAGCCGACGCCGGCCGTTCCGACCGCCTGCACTGCGCCCGGGCCGGAGAACAAGCCGTTGACCGACTGGCCGAGGTCGCCGAGCGAAGCGCCGTAGGTCTCCCGCGCCAGCCCCGCGCCCGCGATCATGTAGGGCGTCAGGCGCCCCATTTGGTAGCCGAGCTTCATCTCGGCCTCGCCGAAGCTGAACCCCTTGTAAGGGCCCGCGGCGAAGGCCCAGGGCGCGTAGCCGGTCTCGAATCGCGCGCCGAGCACGACGTTGTTGTCGAAAACGTGATCGTAGCCGCCGTAGATCGAGCCGCCGAACTGCGTCTTGGCACCCTTGAAGGCGACGGCGCCGACCTCCGTGCCGACGTAGAAGCCTTTCCAGTTTGGCGCCTGCGTCTCAGGATCGGCGGCGAGCGACGGCAGCGCCGGCAAGTCGGCGGCCAAAGCCGGCATGGCGAGCACGCCCGCCATGACGGCGAGCGGCGAACGCGGAAACCTCAAGACCAAAGCTCTCCCTCTTTTCGTGGCCCCATCATGCCAACACGACAGCGCGGCGTCAAAGGGGCGAGCGGCGGAGGCGCGTCTCACGCCCACGCCAGACGCGCGACGACCGGCCGCCCGAAATCGGGCCTTCCGCCCGATCCCAAGCGGCCGGCCGCGTTAGCGCGCTAGAGAACCGCTTCGCGCGCCTTCTCGATCGCCTTTTCCGCGCCGCGCTCGAGCAGCGCCGGGATATAGGCGCCGACGCCCGGCCGCAGCTCCTGCAGCGACACGAAGCGACCGCCGGGCAGCAACAGCCCGTCGCGATAAGCGCCGCTTTCGGCCTGGGCGAAGATCGCCTCGACCCGCTCGCCGACGCCGAGCCGCGCTTGCAGATCGGCGGGGATGTCGGTCAGGACGAGCCGCGTGTCGCATTGCATGCACACCGCCGTCTTGCCATCTCCCGGAGCGGCGAAGCCGATCGAGCCGCTCGGGAATCGCGTGGCGGCGTAACGCTCACCCTCGCGCGCCGGGCGCGAGCCGAACATTTCCAAGGAATAATCGCACATCGCTGGCGTCTCCACAGTTGGCGCCCCAACCCCGCGTGCGAACCGACGCTACGATGCGGTTGAAGCTTTTTTGCGGCGCGGCGCGGCCGCCCGCCGAATGAAGAATCGCCAGAGGCGCCAAGGAATTAGGCAAGGCGCCGCGGCCGGCCTCACGCGCCGCGGGCGAACGCCGCGGCGATGCCGGCGAAATGGCAGGCGGCGGCGGCGGCGACGCAGGCGTGCCAGATCACGTTCTGGAATTTCAGGCTGCGCCAGAGATAGAACGCGACGCCGACGGAATAGATGAGCCCGCCGATGACGATGAGCGCCAGAGTTGGGGCCGGCAGCGCGGCGACGAGCGGCCTGATCGCGATGATCGCCGACCAGCCGAGCGCGAGATAGACGCCGATCTCGATGCGGTCGAAGCGGCCGGGCGCGAACAGTTTCAGCGCGACGCCGATGAGCGCGCCGCACCAGACGAAGGCGGCGAGCGCGATCGCCCAAAGGCTGTCCGGGATCAGCGACAGCAGCGCGGTGTAGGTGCCGGCGATCATCAGATAGATCGCCGAATGATCGCAGCGGCGCAGGATCCATTTCAGCGGCGAATTCGGCGTCATGTTGTAGGCGAGCGAAGCGCCGAACATCAGGAAGAAGCCGGCGGCGTAGACCGCCATCGCCAGTTCCCCGCCGATCCCGCCGCGCAGCGGCGCCTTCCAGAACAGCAGCGTGAAGGCGATGAGGCCGGCGACCAGCGCCGCCGCGTGCACCGCCGCGTCGGCGATCAGCTCGGCGTCGCTGTACGGGCGGCGCTTGAGGCGCGGATGGTCGGCGGGCAGGTCCATGAGGCCCTCGCGGACGGCGAAATAGCGACTCTGCCGCGCTATTGTGGCGAAGAGAAGAAAGGGCGGGCCCCGATCGCGCTCGATGGCGAGGACGCGCGCGCAATTCGAGGTCAAGGGCGCGCAGACCGAGCGGGCGGGCCGTAAGTCGAGGAAACCTCGCCTTGACGCCGTGGCTTCCGATCGGCGACGGTCGCCTCGCCCGGGCGACATCAAAACGTCGCTGCGGCGGGTTTAGAACGGGCGCCCCCGGCCGGCGGCGGCGGAGAAGCCGCGCGATCCCACGGGCCGGGCGAACGGATGCCAGGAGGCGAACGGTGATCCCATGCTTCCTTCGTCGCCGCGGTCCGGCGATCGCGTTGATCGGCGCGGCGTTCGGGGCGGCCGCCGCGAGCGCGACGGCGCAAGAGCGCCCGATGGTGACCGCTCAGCCCGACGCGCCGCCGGCGGTCGCGCCCTATCTGATCGATCCCGCCGGCGATCCGCCGCTTTCCAACGACGCGACGGCGGCCCTGGCGCGCGACAAGATCAAGTACGTGTTCGTCATCTTCAACGAGAACCATTCCTTCGACAACGAATTCGGCGCGTTCCCCGGCGTCGACGGCCTCTATTCCGACGGCCAGGCGCCGCGCGCGCCCGAGCAGACGCCGGGCTTCGTCCAGACCTACCAGGATCTGAGCGGCGCGACGGTGACGGTGAGGCCGTTCCGCATCGGCCCGAAGGAGAACGCCACCTTCGTCGACAGCGTCGACCATTCGCACAAAGGGCTCGCCGCCAAGCTCGACGTGGTCGACGGGACGCCGCGCATGGACGGCTTCGCCGCCGACGAATACGCGAAATACGCGCGCCCCGGAAACAACCAGGCGCAGGCGCAGGGCATGCAGTTCGCCCGCCTGGTGATGTCGCACATCGATTGCGACACCATCCCGTTCTTCTGGAGCTACGCCGACCGCTTCGTCATCTTCGACCGCATCTTCGCCACCGAAGACACCCCCTCGACGCCGAACGCGATCGCCATGATCGCGGGACAAGCGGGCGAGACGCAGTGGGTCAAGCGTTTCGGCGAGACGCCGACGCCGGCCCCGATGAGCGGAACGATCAACGGCAAGACCTACTCGGGGACGGGCGAGCCGCAGCGGGTTCCGATCGTCAACGACCCAAACCCGTTTTGGGGCTCCGAATACGATTCGACGGCTGGCGTCCGCGCGCCGACCTCGCCGGCCGAGAACTACGCGCCCGGCGCCATCGCCGAGAACCTCACTTTCGCCAGCGTGCCGCTGACGGCGATGGGGCGCGACATCGTCGCGACGACCCAGCGCGACCTCAGCCCGGAGACCGACCTCGCCGACGTGAAGAACGACGTGCCATTCATCGCGGCCCTCGGTAAGGCGCCGGTCGCCTGGCGCTGGCACCAGAACGGCTACGACCTCGAGCCGAGCGACCTCGACGGCGGCCCGACCCACGTCAACTACGTCGCCCACCACAACGGCGCGCAGTATTTCGGCTACCTCGCCAACAATCCCGAAGAGAGCGCCAACCTCAGGGGCGAAGGCGACTTCTTCGCCGACCTCGCCGCCCGCAAGCTGCCCAAGGAAGGCGGCGTGTTCTATATCCGCGGCGGCTTCCGCAACATTCGCGGCGCGACGCCGCCGATCCAGAACCCGAACTACCCCAACCCCGCGGGGCTCACCGCCGATGAGCTGAAAACGATCGCCAAGGTCAAGTCGGGCGACGACGACCACCCCGGCTACACCGACCGCCAGATTAGCGAGGCGATGAACGCGGAGGTCGTCAACGCCATCGCCGGCGATCCCGAGCTGTGGCGCCAGAGCTTGATCGTCATCGCTTACGACGAATCCGACGGCTTCTACGACCACGTTCCGCCGCAAATTCTCTCCTACGGCCCGGACAAGCTGCCGCTGGCGCGCGGCGTGCGCGTGCCGCTGCTGCTGATCTCGCCCTACGCGCGGGCCCACGCGGTCTCCCACGCCGAGGGCGACCACAACGCGGTGATCGAGACGATCAACGCCATTTTCGGCCTGCCGCCGCTGTCGCAACTGCCCGACGAGGCCGCCGCGCTGAAGGCGGGCGACTCGCCGACCTTCAACGCCTTCGCTCCCGAGGGCTTCCATCAGAAATACCTCGGGCCCCGCGACACCAACTCGCCGCTCACCGACAGCCTGCTGTCCGGCTTCAGCCCCAAGCGGCTGCGAGGCGAAGCGCCGCCGCTGCCCGCCGAATACGCGCTGACGCCGAAGGACGAGCTGTGGCGGCTGCCCCATTACGGCGGCCGCGGCTGCGAGGCGATCGGCATGACGCCGGAGGATCGCCGCCAGGGCATCGAGGCGCCGCCGCCGGCGAACTTCAATACCCTGCCGGCGACGCTGCCGGCCTACAACTGAGGCTCAGCCTTGCGACTCGCCCGCGCCGGCCTTGCGTTTCTCGCCATGCTGGCGGGCGCCGGCGTCGCCGCGGCGGCGGGGCCGACGCTTGAACGGGTGCGCGCGGACAACCTCGTGCGCTGCGGCGCGACGGCCCGGCCGGGCCTGCTCGAGGAGACGCCGCGCGGCCCCGAAGGGTTGCTGGTCGACCTCTGCCGCGCGATCGGCGTCGCCGCGGCGGGGCCTTCGGTCAAGGTCGAGATGACCGCCTACGACTCGGAAACGAGCGACCAGGCGGGGCGCGCGGGGCGCGACGAGGTCGTCTTCCTGAGCGGCGGCGAGATCGCCGCCGAAAAGCTCGCCGGCGCGCTGACTCCCGGGCCCCCGGCTTTCTACGAGACGATCGCGCTGATGGTCCCGGGCGCTTCGGCCGCCGCGCGGCCCGCCGATCTCGCCGGCGAGTCGATCTGCTTCCTGCAGGGCGACGCCGCCCATCGCGCGCTGGAGGATTTCTTCGCCGCGCGACGCCTCGCCTTCGTCCGCATGGGCTTCCAGGAAGAGGAGGAGCTCTACGACGCCTTCGACGCCGGACATTGCCAGGCGCTCGCGGGCGAGGCGACGACGCTCGCCGAGGTCAGGCTCGAAGGCGAGAACCAGCGCCGCGGCGCGCGCATCCTCGCCGAGCCGCTGGCGACCTTTCCCATCCTCGCCGCGACGAGCGCGAGCGACGGCGCGTGGTCGGCGCTGGTCTTCTGGACCCTCGACGCGCTCGCCGCCGCCGACCGGCCGCAGCGCCCCTGGAGCGCCGGCGGGCTCGCCGCGCTGCCGATCGACGCCGCGGCGCTCGGTCTTTCCGCCGACCGTCTGCGCGACGCGCTTAAGGCGACCGCCGGCTACGCCGAGATGTTCAAGCGCCATCTCGGCGAGGCTTCGCCGCTCGCCCTGCCCTTCGGCGCCAACGCGCGCGTCGAGGAAGGCGGCCTGATGGCGCCGCCTTACGCGGAGTGAGGGACGCTAGCGCTTGTGGCGCGCGAGCAACAGCGCGATGGCGCAGGAGCCGATGCGGGCGATGGTCTTGTCGGCGCGGCTGGTCAGCATGATCGGCACGCGCGCGCCGAGCACCACGCCCGCCATCTCGGCGTCGGCGAGGTATTCGAGCTGCTTGGCGAGCATGTTGCCCGCTTCGAGGTCGGGCGCGACGAGGATGTCGGCGCGTCCCACCACCGGCGAGACGATGCCCTTGGTGCGCGCCGCCTCGGCCGACACGGCGTTGTCGAAGGCGAGCGGGCCGTCGAGGATGCCGCCGACGATCTGGCCGCGGTCGGCCATCTTGCACAGCGCCGCGGCGTCGAGCGTCGACTTGATGTCCGGCGAGACCGTCTCGACTGCGGAGAGGATCGCCACCCGCGGCGAGACGATGCCGAGCGCGAGCACCATGTCGATCGCGTTCTGAACGATGTCGCGCTTGTCGATCAGCGTCGGATAGATGTTGATCGCCGCGTCGGTGATGAACAGCGGGCGCGGATAGCGGGGCGCGTCGATGGCGAAGACGTGGCTGACGCGGCGCGCGGTGCGCAGTCCGAGCTGCGAGTCGACCACGGCGCGCATCAGCTCGTCGGTGTGCAGCGCCCCCTTCATCACCGCCTCGGCCGCGCCGGAGCGCGCCATCGCCACCGCGGTCTCGGCCGCCGCATGGCTGTGTTCGGTCGACACGATCTCGTAGGGCGAAATATCGACCTTCGCCTGCTCCGCGGCGTGGCGGATCTTCGCCTCCGGCCCGATCAGGATCGCCTCGATCAAGCCTTCGCGCGCCGCTTCGACCGCGCCGACCAGCGACGCTTCGTCGACCGGATGCACGATCGCGGTCCTCAAGGGCGCCAGGCCGCGGGCCAGCTCCAGGAGCCGGCGATAGCGGCGGCCTTTCTCGTGCGCTTCGCTCTTCTCGCCGCGAACGCGGCGGCGCGTGATCTTCTCGGACGGCGCGGCGACCTCGACCGTGCCGGCGATCACCAGGTCGCCGCGCTGGTTGACGCCGCGGCAATCAAGCGCGACGCGCCGGCCCTCGGGCGTCTTCGACTTGACGGTGAGCGCGAGCGCGATCACGTCGCCGGGCGCCGCCGCGCCTTTCGACTCGAGGCGCTGGGCGAGAAATTCGGTCCCGGCGCCGGGGAACCGGCCGGCGATCATCGCCGCGACCAGCGCGCCGCCCCAGCCGCTGCTGCCGGCGATCGCCTGAAAGCCGTTGGTCATCGACAGGCCCGATTCGACCGCGGCCGGATCGAGCTCCCCCGCCGCGACGGCAAAGCGCTCGAAATCCTGCGGCGTCAGCGCGTGGGAATAATTGTCGCTATCGCCGACCGACAGTTCTTTGAAGGTGCGATTTTCAATGCGGGTCGTCATGGGCGGTCCGGCTCGCGGCGCAGGGCTTCGGCGGCGGCGATTCCCGCCGCTCGCTGCGGCCAAGCGCCTCGCCGAGCCGCGCGACCGCGGCTTGACGCATGTCACAGCGGCTTGACCCAAGTCAAGGCGCTGGCCGCCGCCCGCATCAAGCTCAAAGCAAGAGCACAACCAAGGTCGAGCGGAAGCGATGAGGAACCCCGCCCCTTCGCCGCGCTTCGGCGGGTCGCCGCCGCGCGACGACGGCGAGCAGGCGGAGACTTTCGCCTTCCTCGCCGACGCCGCCGCCTACGGCGTCGCCGGGCCGGTCAAACGCATCGACACCCAGAACGCGGTCGTCTTCCTCGCCGGCGAGCAGGCGCTGAAGGTCAGGCGCGCGATCCGCCTGCCCTTCCTCGACTTCTCCACGCTGGAGAAGCGCCGCGCGGCCTGCGAAGCGGAGATCGAGGCCAATCGCGACAACGCGCCCCAGGTCTATCTCGGCGTCGCGCCGATCGTCCGCCGCCCCGACGGCGCGCTGACGATCGGCGGCGAGGGCGAGACGGTGGAATGGGCGACGCGCATGCGCCGCTTCGACGAGAAGGCGACGCTCGACCGCGTCGCCCGGCGCGGCGGGCTCTCCGCCGAGCTGACGCGCAAGCTCGCGCGCGTCATCCGCCGCTCCCACGAGCGCGCCCCATTGCGCGACGGCGAACGGGCGACGCAGGCGCTGGCGACCTATCTCGGACAGAACGAGGCGGCGTTCGCTGAGCGCCCCGACCTGTTCGCGCCCGCCCGCGCCGCCGCGCTGGCGCGCGAGGCGCGCGAGGCGCTCGCCGCGGCGCGGCCGCTGTTGATCGCGCGCGGCGCCTCCGGCTACGCGCGCCGCTGCCACGGCGACCTGCACTTGCGCAACATCGCCGTCATCGACGGCGAGCCGACGCTGTTCGACGCCATCGAGTTCGACCCCGACGTCGCCGCCGGCGACATTTTCTACGACCTCGCTTTCACGCTGATGGATCTGTGGGAGCGCGGCCTGCGCCCCGCCGCCAATCTCTTGATGGCGACCTATCTGTCGCTGTGCGCCGAGGACGAGTTCGCCGGACTGGCGGCGCTGCCCTTGTTCCTCAGCCTGCGCGCGGCGATTCGCGCCAAGGTCGAGGCGGCCAACCTCGTCCATCTCGCCGGCGACGCCGAGGCGCGCGCGCGCGAGGCGGCGCGGCGCTACTTCATCTTCGCCGAAGCGTTCCTGCAGCCGGCGCCGCCGCGCCTGATCGCCATCGGCGGTCTGTCGGGCGCGGGCAAGAGCCGGCTCGCCGCGGCGCTCGCCTCTGAAATCGGCCGCGCGCCCGGCGCCGTCCTGCTGCGCAGCGACGTCGAGCGCAAGCGCCTGTTCGCCGCCGAGGAAAGCGCGCGGCTGCCCGAGACGGCCTACAGCGAAGCGGCGACGCGCGAGGTCTACGCGCGGCTGATCCGCAAGGCGGGGTTGGCGCTGCGCGCCGGACACGCCGTGGTCGTCGACGCCGTCCACGCGCGCGGCGGCGAGCGCGACGCGGCGGCGCGGCTCGCCGCCGATCTCGGCGTCCCCTTCGTCGGATTGTGGCTCGAGGCGCCGCTCAGCCTGCGCCTCGATCGGGTTGGCCAGCGGGTCGGCGACGCTTCCGACGCCGACGCGCGCATCGCCGCCGCCCAGAGCGCGACGCCGCTGGTAGAGCGCGGCTGGCTGGCGCTCGACGCCGGCGGCGACCCCCCGGCGCTGATCGACGCGGCGCGCGCGCTGCTCTAGCGGACGCGGCGCTTCCTTGGCGGTTTGGAGCGATTCTGCTATAGCCTGCGGCGTGCGCGGCGCCGCCCATTTCGGACGCCGACCTGGAGCGGCTGATGAGCTATTGCGACTTCGCCGCGCTGGAGCGGACGCCGCTCGAGCGCGATCCTTTCGACTTCGTCGTGGTGCCCGATTTTCTCCGGCCGGAGATGTTCGCCGCGGCGGTGGCCGACTATCCCGAGGTGCCCGGCCCCGGCTCGCATCCGCCCGCCGAGCTTACGATCCGCGGCCATTTCCGCGCGCTGATCGACGAACTGCTTGGGCCCGAATTCCGTTCGGCGATCGAGCGCAAGTTCGCCGTCGATTTGACCGGCCGGCCGACCATGTACACGGTGCGCGGCTACGTGCGCGAGAAGGACGGCGAGATCCACACCGACTCGGCGAGCAAGATCATCACCGTGCTCATTTACATGAACGAGCGCTGGGAGGACGACGCGGGACGCCTGCGCCTGTTGCGCGGCCCGCACAATCTCGACGACTATGTCGCCGAAGTGCCGCCTTACGGCGGCACGATGCTGGCGTTCCGCCGCTCCGACAATTCCTGGCACGGCCACAAGCCGACCTCGGGCCGGCGGCGCGCCATCCAGTTGAACTGGGTGACGTCGCAAGAGGTCGCCGACGGCGAGCAGCGCCGCCATCGGATTTCGACCAGGCTGAAGAAGATCAAGAACGTGTTCACGGGGGGTTCGGCGGCGTAAAGCCAATGAAAGCGCGGCCGCGGCGGTTCGCGGCGACAAGGGAAGACTCCGAAGCTAAGCCAAGCTGCGGCGGGCGGCGCGGAGCGCGAAGGGACTTGCCATGAGAAACATGACTGCGTGGATCGCCGTTTCGGCGATTCTCGTCGGCGGCGCGATGGCGCTGGCGGCGAGCGGCGCGACCGGCGCCGAGAGCGTGATGAAGCAATGCGGCGCAGATTGGAAGGCCGCCAAAGCCGCGGGGACCACCAACGGCCAGACCTGGCAGGACTTCCTCAAGACCTGCCGGACGCAGAAGGAAGGCGCCGCCGCGCCGGCCGCCGCCGCGCCGACCCCGGCCCCGGCCGCCGCCCCGGCGCCTGCGCCGGCGCCGGCCGCCGCGCCGGCGCCGACTCCTGCCGCCGCTGCGGCTCCGGCGCCCGCGCCGGCCGCGACTCCCGCGCCGAAGAAGACCGCGCCGGCGAAGCCCGCCGTCGCCGCCACCGGCGCCGGCGAGTTCGCCGCCGAGGCCGAGGCGAAAGCGCATTGCCCGAGCGACACCGTCGTCTGGGTGAACACGAAGTCGCACAAGTACCATTACGCCGGCCATAAGAGCTACGGCGCCACCAAGCAGGGCGCCTACATGTGCGAAGCCGACGCCAAGGCCGCCGGCGACGTCGCCGCCAAGGGCGAGAAGCCCGCGCAGTAAGCGACGGCCGCGAAACGCTAACGAGGCCGATCGGCGCCGCCTCGCCGCGTCTCAGGCGGGGCGGCGTCTTTCTGGCGAGGGAGGGGTCATGGCGGATGGTCGTTGCCACCCGAAGGCCGCGCACGAACGGCTGCGCATTCCCGACACCTACGTGTCGAGCCTGATGCTCGACCGCGCGCTCGACGCCATCCTGCGGCGCGTCGGTCGAATCGACCGCGACCACGACATTCCCTATCTCGCCGGCTACAGCCTCGACGGCGCGCGCGTCTACATCGACCGCCACCTGCCGGAAACCTTCCTCTATCGCGGCCGCGCCGTCGCGGTCGACCGCTATCTCCTGCTGCACGAGGAGGTCGAGAAGACGCTGATCGACCAGCTCGACCTGCATTATCAGCACGCCCACCAGATCGCGACGCGCGCCGAGGAGGCGGCGGTGCGCGCCGACGGGATCTCCTGGCGCGCCTACGATCGTTTCATGCAGCGCTACGTCAAGCGGATGGGCGACGAGCGGCTGGCCAAGGTTCCCGACGATCTTGACCTCAAGCCCTATCGCGACGAGCACGACTACGACCTGATGCGGCGCATGGCGGCGGCCGCCGACGCCCCCGGCCATCCCGCCCAGGGCGATCCGGCGCTGCGCCGCCGTCTCGCCAAGGCGCTGGCGGCGCGCGCGGCGAAGACGGAGCCGGCGCCCGAGAAGCCCGCCCGCCGCTGAGGCGCGGGCGCGGCGCTTCACGCCGTCCGCCGGCAGCGATAGGCGCGCGTTTCGTAGGGGAAGGCGACCTCGGCGCGGCCAGCGAGCGCCGGCGTCGCCGCGATCAGCGCTCGAACTTCAGCGGCGACGCGCGCGCGTTCGTCCGCGGGCAGCGCGGCGATGAAGCTGGTCGACAGCACGCGGTCGACGATCACCCGCTCGGGCGGCCCGACATGGGCGTGGGCGAAGCGGCGCTCGACGAGTTCCGAGAAGCCCTCGGCGGGAAAGACCGCGCGCCAGCGCCCGCTCCCGTAGCGCAGCGCGTCGCCCTGGTAGGGCGCGATGAGGCGCGTCAGCGCCGCTGCCCAGTCGACCCGCTCGTCGCGCACGTTCCATATCAGGCCGAGCGATCCGCCGACTTTCAGCACGCGCCGGATCTCGGCGAGCGCGGCGGGCGTAGCGAACCAGTGGAACGACTGGGCGCAGACAATGGCGTCGAAGCTCGCGTCGACGAAGGGAATGCGCTCCGCCGTCCCCTCCTTGGCCTCGACGCCCGGGTTGGCGGCGACGAGCCGCTCGCGCATCGCCGCCACCGGCTCGACCGCCGCGACCCGCGCGCCGGTCGCGCCGAGAAGGGTCGTGAACTTGCCCGAGCCGGCGCCGAGGTCGAGCGCCGCCTTGCCCGGCCCGAGGCCGAGATCGGCCGCAAGCCAGCCGGCGAGCGCGGTGGGGTAGTCCGGCCGCCCGGCGACATAAGCGTCGGCCCCGGCGGCGAAGCCCGTGCCGGCGGCGGGATGGAGCGGAGAATCGGACATCAAGCGCCTCCTTGACGAAACGCGGGCTCTCACAGCGGCGCGCCGTTGGCGCGATCCGTCAAGCGCGGCGTTTGGCCGCGCGCGACGGCCTCACCTGCGACGCGGCGGGACTCGCCGCGTTCGACACGCTGCCCGACGACGCGCTGATCACCAACGATTCGGCGGCGACCTTCGGCGCAGCCCGCGCGACGCGCGCGCTTGACGGCGCGACCCCTCATCCGGCCGACTTCGTCGGCTGCGTTCTCCTGCAAGGGGAGAAGGCGCGCTTGCCTCCGGCGCGGCGGGCGCTATTCAAGCCCGTCATGCGCGCCTTCCCCGACCCGTTGCCGATCGACGACGCCCTGCCGCGGCTTTGCGCCACGCTCGGCGCGGGGACGCGCGCCGTCCTCGTCGCGCCGCCGGGCGCCGGCAAGACGACGCGGGCGCCGCTGGCGCTGATGGACGAGCCCTTCGCCAAAGCCGGCAAGATCGTCATCCTCGAGCCGCGCCGGCTCGCCGCGCGCGCGGCGGCGCAGCGCATGGCGTTCACGCTGGGCGAGAAGGTCGGCGAGACCATCGGCCTGCGCGTCAGGCTGCAAAGCCTCGTCTCCGCGCGCACGCGCGTCGAGGTGGTCACCGAGGGCGTGTTCGCGCGCATGATTCTCGACGATCCGGGGCTCGACGGCGTCGCTGCGGTGGTGTTCGACGAGTTCCACGAGCGCTCGCTCGACGCCGACCTCGGCCTGGCGCTGGCGCTCGACGCCGCCGAGGGCTTACGCGACGATCTGCGTCTTCTCGTCATGTCGGCGACGCTTGACGGCGCGCGCGTCGCTAACCTCATGCCCGGCGCGGCGCTGATCGAAAGCGAGGGCCGCGCCTATCCGGTCGAGACGCGCTATCTCGGGCGCGATCCTGCGCAGCGTTTCGAGGACCAGGTGGCGCGCGCGGTTTCGCGCGCGCTCGCCGAGGAGGAAGGGTCGCTGCTCGTCTTCCTGCCCGGCCAGGCGGAGATCAACCGCGTCGCCGCGGCGCTCGAGGAGCGCGTCAAGAGCCCCAACGTCGACCTCGCGCCGCTCTACGGCGCGATGGACGCGCGCGCGCAGGATCGCGCCGTCGCTCCCGCCGCGCCCGGCCGGCGCAAGATCGTGCTGGCGACCGCGATCGCCGAGACCTCGCTCACCATCGAAGGCGTACGGGTGGTGATCGACGGCGGGCTGATGCGGGTTCCGCGCTACCAGCCCGATATCGGCCTGACCCGGCTCGACACCGTGCGCGTCTCGCGCGCCAACGCCGATCAACGGCGCGGCCGCGCCGGCCGGGTCGAGCCGGGCGTCTGCTATCGCCTGTGGGAGGAGGCGGCGAACGGCGGCCTCGCGCCGTTCGCGCCGCCGGAGATGCTCGCGGCCGACCTCTCCGGCCTCGCGCTCGACCTCGCCTGCTGGGGCGTCGCCGATCCAGCGCAGCTCCGCTTCCTCGATCCGCCGCCTCGCGCCGCCTTCGCCGAAGCGCGCGCGTTGTTGACGAGCCTCGGCGCGCTCGACGCGACGGGTCGCGTCACCGACGAAGGCAAGGCGATCGCCGGCCTAGCGCTGCCGCCGCGGCTCGCGCGGATGGTGGTCGAGGCGGCGCGGCGGGGCGAGGCGCGCCTCGCCGCCGAGGTCGCCGTGCTGCTCACCGAGCGGGGCCTCGGCGGCGACGCGGTCGATCTGACGCTGCGGCTGGAGAGGTTCCGCCGCGACCGCGCGCAACGCGCCGAGGACGCGCGGCGGCTCGCGCGCAACTTGGCGAACCGGGCGGCAACCCTTGCCCTCACCCCCAACCCCTCTCTCGCTTGCGGGAGAAGGTGGCGCGAAGCGCCGGATGAGGGTCTCGGAAACGTCGGCGAATGGCTCGCCGCCGCCTATCCCGAGCGCATCGCCATGGCGCGGGGCAAGCGCGGCGAGTTTCTCATGGCGAGCGGCCGCGCCGCGGCGATCGAGCCGCACGACGCGCTGGCGGGCGAAGCCTATCTGGCGATCGGCGAGATCGTCGGCCGCGCCGCCGCCGCGCGCATCGTCATCGCCGCGCCGCTGACGCTTGACGCGATCGAGCGCGTCGCCGGGGCTGGGATCGAGACCAGCGAGGAGACGCTGTTCGACCGCGCCGCGGCGTCGCTGCGCGCGCGCCGCCGCCGCCGGCTCGGCGCGGTGATCCTCGCCGAGGCGAACCTCGCGCCGCCCGCCGACGCGGAGAGCGCCGCCGCGCTGGCGCGCGGCTTCATGAGCCTCGGCCTCGCGCGCCTGCCGTGGACGAACAGCCTCGCGCAATGGCGCGGCCGGGTGGGCTTTCTGCGCCGCGCCGAAGGCGATCCGTGGCCAGATCTCGCCGACGCGGCGCTTTCGGCCTCGCCCGACTGGCTCGCGCCTTGGCTTGTCGGCAAGACGCGCCTCGACGAATTGTCGAGCGCGGAGCTCGCTGAGGCGCTGAAAGCGCTGCTGCCCTACGACCTCGCGCGCCGGCTGGAGGCCGAGGCGCCGAGCCATTTCGTCGCGCCGACCGGCACCGCCGCGCCGGTCGACTACGAGAGCGAGGGCGGCCCGAGCGTCGCCTTGCGGGTGCAGGAGCTGTTCGGCCTCGCCGAGCACCCCGCGCTCGCCGGCGGGCGCGTTCCGCTGACGCTGCATCTGCTGTCGCCCGCGCGTCGGCCGATCCAGATCACCCGCGACCTGCCGGGGTTCTGGAAGGGCTCATGGGCGAGCGTGCGCGCCGAGCTGCGCGGCCGCTATCCTCGCCATTTCTGGCCGGAGGACCCGGCGAGCGCCGAGCCGACCAGGCGGGCGAAGCCGCGCGGGACGTGAAGCCGCATTGCCGCGCCGCCGCGTTTCCGTCAGGCTGCCGCGTCGTCCGATTCGCGTGAGATCGCCCGTGAACGCCTCGTTGCCCAAGATCGCCGTGTGCTTTCCCTCGGGAGACATGGTGCACGCCGATTTCGCGCTGGCGCTGGCGGGGATGTTGAATTCGACGCCGCCGCTCGACACGCCGATCGTCAACAACAAGTCGTCGATCGTCGCGGCGGCGCGCAACGACGGGGTGAAGCGCGCGCGCGAGATGGGCTGCGACTACATCCTGTTCCTCGACAGCGACATGGTCTTCCCGCGCGACACGCTGCATCGCCTGCTCGTCCATCGCGAGGCGATCGTCGGCGCGACCTACGTCAAGCGCGTGCCGCCCTATCCGGTGCTCGGCACGGCGGCGGAGAGCGAGCCGACCTGCGACGCGCGCGGCCTCACCGAGATGCTGCGCATTCCCACCGGCTGCCTGCTCATCCGCATGTCGGTGTTCGACGCGCTGAAGCCGCCTTACTTCCGCTTCGTCACTGACGAGGCCTCGGGCGATATCATCGGCGAGGACTACGATTTCTGCGACCGCGCGCGCCAGGCGGGCTTCCACGTCTGGTGCGACGCCAAGCTGTCGCTGCTGATCGGCCACGTCGGCCAGAAGGTCTTCCGCTTCTCGCCCGAAGAACGCGCTTAAACCTTCCTTAACCAAGGTTAAGTAGGCGCGGGGCGGCGAGGCCGAGGGCGACGTCATGAGCCTTTCCGTATCCGGCGCCGGCGACCAGGTTCTGCTCTGGCGCCTGCTGCTGGCGGGGCTAAACGGCCAGAGCGGCTCCGCGAGCCATTCGGGCGCGGAAGTTGACGCGTCTTCCCTGGCCGGCGCCGCGGCCGAACTCGCCGACCCGCCAGGCGCCGTCGGCCTGTCGGCGTCGGCGCTCGACGCGCTCGCGCGGCTCAGCGGCGGCCCGCCCGGCGGCCCGGGGCGGGACGCGGCCGACGCCGACCCTGGCGCCTCGGTCTCCGCCGGTGCCAACCCGACGAGCGCCGGCGACCGGCCGTCCGGGTTCGAGAGCGCCGTCGCGGGTCTGCAAAGCGACGCGGCGGCGGCGCTCGCGTCGGAGGTCGCGTCGTCTGCGGCGAACCCGCCCGCGCCGGCCGCCTCCGCGTCGCCTGCGGCGGCGCCGGACCTCGGCGCGGCGCTCGACGATCCGACGACGGCGCTGACGGCGCTCATCGCCGGCCTCGCCGCCAATCGGCTCGACGCCCTCAACCCCTACCTGCTGGCGACGCTGGCGCGCGCCGCGCTTCCGCTCGACGCCCCGGACGCGCGCGTCGACGAGACCGAGCGCGACGACGAGAGCTTCGAATCAGCCGAGCGGCGTCGTCGAGCCGGTTCGGGCGCCGGCGCGCAGGACGGCGAAGGGCAAGGCGAAGCGGACGGCGGCGGCGAAGAGCGGCGGCGCGCGCCGTGAGGCGACGACGGCGCGGATCGCCGATCTGGCGGATAATTCCGAGCAAGGCACGGGCTTAGCTCGCTCGTCGCGCGCGACGCGGCGCCATTGCGCGGATGTGCCGCAGCGCTCCGGGCGCAACCATCCTCCCCAAACATAATTTGGTTAATGCTCCGTTAACCATTTTCTCCGACGCTGAGGCATAGAATCAAGAAGAAAGGTTTAATGCGGGGACAGAACCATGAGCCTTACGGTATCAGGGAGCAGCGATCAAAGCCTGCTGTTAAAACTGTTGCAGGCTAGCCTCGCTAGCCAAAGCAGCGCTTCGAGTCAGTCGAGTTCCAGCGGAACTTCCGCGACGTCAGCGAGTTCGACGGCGTCGTCGATCGACGCCACCAGCGCGGTCGAGCTTTCCGCTGCGGTGCTGGCGTTTCTATCGCAATTGAACGCCGCGTCGTCGGCGTCTTCGTCGTCGTCTTCGTCTTCCGACAGCGCCTCGTCGACCGACGCCATCGGCGGGCCGCCTCCGGGCGGGCCGCCTCCGGGTGGGCCGCCGGACGCTTCCAGCGCTTCGTCGTCGTCGAGCGGCAGCTCGACCAGCTCCAGCTCCGCCGCGTCGCTTCTGGCCAACGATCTCGCGACGCTGGAAGCCGATCTGGACGCGCTGGTGTCGTCGCTGACGTCGAGCTCTTCGTCGTCCACGGCGTCTTCCGCTGCTTCGGCGACGTCGTCGACCACGGCCTCTTCAACCTCCTCGTCCTCGATTCTCTCGACCGAGCTCGGCGACTTGGAGAAAGCGCTGAAGACCTTCGTCACCGACCTGGTGGCGGCGGTGGACTCTTCGTCCTCGACGTCGTCGACTTCGGCGACGTCGTGGCTCTCCGCGTCGTCGGCGTCCTCCGCCTCGGCTTCGTTTGCGCCGCCGCCGCCTTCGGGCCCGCCGCCGGGCGTGGGAAGCGCTTCCGACAGCTCGAGCGTCTCGAGCTCGAGCAGCGCCGCCAGCTCCAGCAGCGCAAGCAGCTCGAGCAACGCCAGCGAGACGTCGCGACATCACGACGCGATCGCCGAGCTGATGCAGGCGCTCGCGGCCTACGCGGCCAACACCGCTTCGAGCACCGCCAGCGCGACGTAATCGCCAGGCGACGAACTTCGAGCGCGCCGTCGCCCACAATGGGCGTCGGCGCGTTTCATTTGCGCTGGGCCTTTCAGGCGCGCGGATGGGCGGCGCGATAGGCGGCGATCAGCCGCGCCCCGTCGACCGCAGTGTAGACCTGGGTGGTCGACAGCGAGGCGTGGCCGAGCAGCTCCTGGATGGTGCGTAGATCGCCGCCGCGCGCCAGCAGGTGGGTGGCGAAGGAGTGGCGCAGCGCGTGCGGCGTCGCGCTATCGGGCAGCCCGAGCGCGCCGCGCAGGCGCTGCATCGCGAGCTGGACGATGCGCGGCGACAGCGGCCCGCCCTTCGCGCCGACGAACAGCGGGCCGTCGGGCTTCAGCGCATAGGGGCAAAGCTTGAGATAGTCCTCCACCGCCTGGCGCAGCGGCGCGATGATCGGCGCGCGGCGCGTCTTCGCGCCCTTGCCGACGATGGTCAGCGCCTCGACCGCGCCGGTCGGCGCG
>Ga0326727_10002193_pt1 | contig 68329 bp, 56 predicted proteins | sample MB2enrmetagenome_FD_207643 | JGI IMG/M metagenome (GOLD analysis project Ga0326727, IMG submission 207643) | Lab enriched peat soil microbial communities from McLean, Ithaca, NY, United States - MB29MY | ecosystem: Environmental > Terrestrial > Soil > Wetlands > Peat | place: USA: New York...
TAAGCCGGATGAAGCCAAATCGATGCTCGACATGGCGATCTCCCTGGGAGCTCGACAAGCTGACGCTTACTATTATGACGCCCTGGCCATCACGGAGATAACTCCTGAAGATCTCGCGGAGGCGCGAAAGGCCATCTCCCAGGCGATCGCTTTGAATCCCGACGATGCCGCGACCCATGCGCTCGCTGGGCAGATTTCGCTGGATGGCAAGGACTATAAGGCAGCCGTAGAAGAGCTGCAAATGGCTGTACGTCTTCAACCGACGCTGGTGCGTGCGCGCAATCTTTTGCGTACAGCTTACCTTGACCTGGGCGATAAGAACAAGGCTGTTGAGGAAGCAAACGAAATAGAACAGATCACTAAAGAGAATTCGGATTCCGATCAGCTAGTATCGTCGATGGAACGTCTGTTATTTTCAGTTCGCTCACCCGACGACACTGCGGCATCACAATGATGATGCCTTATCTTCTGAGGAATGGCTCCTGGGGTCTGAGCCTCGCTTGTTCCAGAGAACTTTGATTGGTACAGATCTTGAACACGACTTACCGCGACGACAATGATAATCTTCTCCGTGTCAAATAACCTTACGAAGAATGAAAGGGCAGTTATGATGCATGGCGGCCAGATCAGCGTGCCGGTACCTTCCGCAGCGATACCACTCAGGCCAGGGTACCGAGGAGTGAGTATTCATCGGCTTCTTTGGATCGCTTGTATTTGCTGCGTAACTGCATTTGCGCAGGCGCCGGCGAATTTAATTCCAAACCCCGAATTCAGGGTTGATGAGTCTGGCAAGCCCACGTCCTGGCAACTCTGGTCTCCGCGTCCAGATTTAGAGCCGCGCGGCGAGGTGATGAACGTCGAAGGCGCAAGAGCACTTCAACTGACCGCGGTTGATTTAAGCTCGTTCGGCAAATGGCGTTCGAAAGAAATTGCGGTCGCCGCCGGTCGTTACTACAGGTTTGACGTCCTGTACCAAACCAAGGGCGTCTTCAGCCAGCGCACCAGCGTGGGAGTCATGTTGACGTGGAATGCCGCTGATGGGCACCCAGTGCAGCGCGACTACGTGGATCGGCTTTCTTCCGCGGAGAACGGCTGGCGGCGCGCTGTTCGCACTTTCTGCGCACCCGAACAGGCATCCACTGTAACCATTGAGTTTTGGCTGCGCTGGACCGCCGAAGGATCGGTCAGCTTCAGGAGTCCAAGTCTCGTTGAAATTAACAAGCCGGCGCCGCGCAAGGTGCGGGTGGTGACCACAAGGATCGATCCATCGCCCGATCGCACGATAGAAGCCAACATGAGACTCGCGGACGAAGTATTGGATCGTGCCGGACGCGAAAAGCCGGATGTGGTTCTCTTAACTGAGTTCTTTACAGAACGCGGAGTGAAAGGCACTGTCCATGACCGCTCGGAGCCGATTCCCGGCCCGCTCACCGAAGCGCTCGGGCAGAAAGCCAAGCAGTACCACACGTACATCATCGCTGGCATGCTGGAACTTGACGGCGGAAAGACATACGACACCGCGGTGCTGATCGATCGAAAAGGGCAAGTTGCGGGAAAGTATCGTAAGACGCATCTCCCGCTGGCGGAAGTGGAGGACGGCGAAACCCCTGGGAGCGAGTACCCGGTTTTCGATACGGACTTCGGTCGCATCGGTATTCTGATCTGCTGGGATTATTTCTTTCCCGAGCCGACGCGAATCCTGCGCCTAAAGGGAGCGGAGATTGTTTTTCTGCCGATCGCCGGCGACCCAGGAGCGCGGCACTGGGATGTTACTTCGCGAGCGCGCGCGCTGGATAACGGCGTCTATCTGGTAGCGGCGACCAGCGAAGGCCGCGACAGCCGCATTATCGATCCGGACGGAGAGGTAGTGGCCGACACTACCGACGGCGTGGCCGCGGCAGAACTCGACTTGAACAAGGAGACACGTCAGTGGTGGCTCTCCGTGGGCCCAGCCGATGGCGAGCCCAAGAGTCTTGTTATTCAGGAGCGCAGACCCGAGACCTACGGGGACCTGATCGATGGTTCTCGATGAACGTCTCGTTTCGTGACTGGAATCCCGCGCCGCTTGATGTGGGAACTCGGGCAAACCTCACCTTAAGGATTCGTCGCCATTTTGAGGGCTGTCCAGGCGGCGTGGACCGGCTCCCCCGAGGGATCGACAGGGAAGTCTCGAAGATCTTCCGTCCATTTTTTCTCGAACCCGAAATAGTCGATCTCGTGGCCGGGGTTTCCATTGAGGCGAGCATCAAGATCGTCGATGAACATTTGCCAGCGCCGACGGTAGAAGTCGTCGAGCAGGCCTGACCATTCTTTAAAGGCATAGTCTCGCGCCGCGGCCGCCGGACTGTCCGGCCCCCAATAAGTGATCTGCGCGCGTGCGTTCCTTTCGCACAGCTTCTTTTCTTCATCCGTATGTCCCATAGCCTTTGCCGCCGCGAGCCACGTTCCCAACAGAAACTCGCGTCGAGTGCTCATGAGCGAATCCTCCGCACGCAAGAGGCTCAGGAATTCGTGCGAAGTGCGCTCGAACCCCTCAGCATCTTTGGCGCGATAGGCAGCGATCATCCGGTCATACGCCATCAGGCCGCGATTCGAGAGCACCTGCCGCACAAGATTCACGGCGTCATATTGATAAGCATCGTTGTTTCTCAACCGATCGCTGGCTTTCAGAAACTCACGCGCCGCCTCCTCCAACTCCGCGGGATCATATGCGATCCTGGATGTGCCCCAGGTTGACACGCTTTTTAGATCCAACGACGGACGGGCGCAGAAAACAGGTTCCGCACGGTCACCTTGCTTGTAAGCCGTTTCAAGGAGCATCTGCCAGGCGTGTTCCAGTTCCGGGATGTCGTCCCCATACCGGTATTTCACGTATTCACGAATCCACACGCTTAAATCGACAGCTTCATTTCTCCACGCAGCATCGAATAAGAGCTCGTACACGACGGGGTTGTTGTTCGTCCCCTCCATCAGCGCACCCACGCCCGCCATGTTGACGCCATAGGGTCCGCTTATCGCTCGAGCCGGCTCGGATGCAATTCGCCGAAGGTCACCGTAGATTCCCGTGTTGTCGCCATAGTTGGCGATCACTCCCCAAACCCACGGGAGCCCACCGAAACCCTTTCTCTTCTCCCAATCGTTACTCTCCATGTTGAGGATCAGCACATGCTCCGGCGAAAGTCCGTCCAGCATTGCCTGCTTGGGATTCTCCTGCCAGCCTTGCAGCAGCCAGATCGCATCCGGATTCGCTTTCAGCATTGCCTGCTGTACGCCCCGGCCGAGAGGCGCGAGATCGAGTCCGCCGGTGATTCCGCCTTCATGGAAAAGATCGCCGCCATAGAACCGCGTCCGCCCATACAGTTTCCCCATCTCCTGGTAGTAAATTGAAGCCATCTGTGCAAACAGCGGGTCCGATGACAGCAATATGCCTGGCCTGCGAAACCCTCCCCAGATGCCTTGGTCCACGATGCGCGCATTCGGAAACTTCCGGGCCAAAGAATCCGGCACCATGCCATAAAATCCCTGCATGACCGGCTCGATCCCCAGCTCGCGCATCCGCGCCAGGATTTTCTTCTGGAGCGCCACACGATCGTCGATCATCCTCTGCGTGACCGGCCCGCCCCAGCCTTCGAAGTTTCCCATCAGCCACCAAGCCGTGTATGCCGGGCCCGGAATGAATTGCAGGATCTCGCTATCGTTGAAGCCCATTCGGCGAAGCGTGTTCTGCCATATCGCTTCGGTCCCATTGGTCGCAAGCGCCAGGTTGATGCCGTTCAGAGCCATCCAGTCCAGTTCGCGTTCCCACTGGGGCCAGTCTGCAAACGACATGGTGTAGTTGAAAGTGCAGTAATTCAGAAAATATCGATACTTGAAGCGCGTCGTTCGGCGAACGGGCGCCGTAAGCGCTGGAAGAACCTTTACCGGCGCAAGATTACTGCCCACAAGCGACATGGAGCGGTGGCAGTAGTACTTCAAATAGTAGTTAAGTCCCATTGCCGCGCTCGCCGGATCGGAAGCGCGAATCGCCAGCTTGCCGCCTTCGGTGCGCAGCTCGAATACGTCCAGGCCATCTTCCTTCGGAATGCGGATCAGCACGAGCTTGCCGTCCATCCATGGGACAACTCTGTGCGCGAGTTCCGCGATGGTCTCCATTTCCGCAGCTTTTCGGTCGGTCGCGTTCGCGCCATACGCCGGATGCGTCGTCCATGCCATCATTAGTAGCAGAACGATACAACCGGCCCTCAAAAACATTCGCCTGGATAAATAGATGAAGTACATACTCAGGCCTTTCCCTATGAACGAGAGTTGGTCTTTGCGTTATTTGGCCGTCAATTACCGCTTGCACGTAAAGAACATCCCAACATAACACGCTCACGAGCACTACTGACGCGCCTCTTTATTCGAGAGATCGGCCAGAGAGTGAATCGTCTCGCAACGCTGACGGCTCGACCACAAGCTTCGTGTCGTTTCAAGTAAAGGTGTTCATCCGTCGACCGGGCGTGAAGGCGGGCAATTTGACCCAGGCTTGGAGTTCCCAGACCGGCGCACCGATTGATGTACAGCAGAAACTCATGCGCCACAGCAATGTCGCGATGACCATGAACGTGTTCGGCAACTCAGGATTGTCGCTGAGGCCAATGCCAAGCACGAAGAGGACAGGGTCGGAACGTTTGGCGAGTTCGCGACCGAGGATTACTCTCCCCACTACACCCGCAGATGGAAGGCTTCGAAGCGGGCGAACAACATGAACAGGGTGAACGGCAAGCTGGTCGCCGATGAGCCACGTGTCAGCCCGCCCATCAAGCCCAATGTAGTTGAGAGTGTGGTGTCAATTTGGCGCCAATTTGCGCCGACTGTGCCGGTTTTGCCGACTCAGCCGGCTCGTGAATACTGTGCCGTCTATATTTTGCGGTTTGAGCTATTCCATGGCATGGAAGAGGTCGTCGGTTCGATCCCGACCAGGCCTGTCATACTTTTTGGCCTAAGCGTCCGCTTCGCCCGTGGACGATCGCGGAGCATTTTTGTTGTGGGCTGCGGCTGCTGGGATTTGGTCCGATGCATTCCAGTTCTCAGCGATTTGTAAGTGCGCGATTTGGGTTGCGGCTTTCACGGCGATAACACGGGTTCAATTCCCTCGGGGCGTCGTGGTTTCGTGTATTTCTCCACTGAGGATTCCTATCTCACGGTCAACTTCAGGTTGTGCATAGAACGCGCTAACGATCTCTTCGCGCATCAGCCGCTGTTGGTCTTTGCTCAAACCCAAATGACGAGCTCTGGAATTCCAGATTCGTGGGGCCCCTGCCTGGGATGAAGCCGAAAAAATGTACTGCTTTTGTACCGCCAGACTGCCTATTCGCGCGAATTCCGCGATTTCCGCGGATGTAGTCGGCGCGCAGAGAGAACCGCCACAAGCTGGGCAAGAAACTTGGGCAAGAATCGAGGCAATTTGGGCAAAAAGAAGCCCGCTTATTTACTATCCATTTTTACTATCCACGCTCACCAAAACACACAAAAACTGCCAAAATGCGCTAAAGATACTCATAGATGCAACTGAGCCAAAGTTCCATCAACATACTTATTTATCAATATTTTAGTTGATTGCAGAGCGATTGGAAGGATTTAGGTGGAGTACATTAATGAGAATCTCACGTCCTAACCCCTAGACGATAGCGCCACACGATGTTGCCGGGGGTGGCCCGCGGGCGCGGGCTACCTATCTAATTTATCAAAAATTTGCGTTGAGGCCAAAGGCCGGGAGGGGCAAGGCGAGTCAGCGCCCGGCGTGTCAGCAGGTTAGCGAGTTAGCGTGCGCTGGCGCGCACGTTCGCGAGTTGGCAGGTTCGCGCTGGGATCAGATGCCGAGCTTGCGCACTTCGTCGTTGTAATACTTGCGATAGAGGATCTCCCACTCCTGGGAGCCTTCGAGGATGATCTTGCGCTGATTGGCGATCTTGAGGCGGGCGGCGGTGTCGATTCTGGCCTCTTCGGTGAGGAGGTTCTCGAGGGCCTTGCGGGCTTCCTGGCGGATGGTGTTGCGGTCTTCGAAGAAGCCGACCTGGTCAACCTCGGCGAGCGTGTCGGCGACGGTGTGGGCGAGCTTGTTGAGCTTGTCGCGGCTGATTCTCATAGCACCGCCTTGTATTTGCGCGCGAGCTCGTTTTTGACCTTCTTGAACATCTCTTGATATTGTGCGCCGGACTTGCGCATCTCCTCGGAATAGGCATCGAGGATGACACGGACCTCTTCATTGATGCGGTCTTCGAGGGAGAGCTCGTCGAGGAGGGCCGCGTTGACGCGTTCTTCGGTCACCTTCAAGTCGCTGGTGGTGATGAGTTTGGCGTCAATGAGGTGCTTCACCGTGCGGCGGGCGAGATACCCGATGTAGTCGCGGGAAAAGATCATTGGCTAAAGGTGAGGATAACGCATTGGGCATAGCGGTGTCACCGCTATGCCCAGGGGTCAGGGGTCAGGGGTCAGGGGTCAGGGATCAGGGGTCAGGGATCAGGGGTCAGGGGTCAGGGGTTAGGGGTTAGGGGTCAGGGGGCAGGGAACAGGGAACAGGGAACAGGGGCTGAGGGTCTAGGGGCGATGGGGGCAGGACTTGGCGTTGAGGCAGGAGTCGGCGATGAGGAGGCGTTCGACGGGGCGGCCGGCGATGAGGTGTTCGGAGACGATTTCATCGGCGTCCTCGGGTTTGACGCCACCATACCAGACGGCATCGGGGTAGACGACGACGGTGGGTCCGTGTTCGCACTGGTCGAGGCAGCCGGACTTGTTGATGCGAACGCGGCCGGCCAGGCCGGCCTCCCGAGTGAGTTGCGAGAGGCGGGCGTGGAGGGGGCTTTGGCCGTCGGCAGTGCAGGAGGGGCGGGGCGCATCGGCGGGGCGGACGTTGTGGCAAACGAAGACGTGGCGTTCGAAGGCTGGCATAGCTCGAGGATAGCGGAGGTCGCTCGGGCGAGTCAGCAAGTCAGCCTTGATTCTCCCGGGTCCCCAAGTGCGAGGGCCCCGGGGCACCCCAAGTTTCGTGGTTGATTTAGATAAATGGGGCGAGGTTCGAGGTTTCCCACGTTTTCCCGCAAAAACGCGAGAAAAGACGGGGCACGGAAAATAGTCGGGCTTGCACCGGGGCTGGTGCGGTTTCCACAAACCTGGTGCGCGCGGTGGGTGCATCTGCGAAAATGAGTGCTTGACGGTATGAACACAGACAACCTTCTCTCGCTCAAAGACGACATGGTGGCCTTCATCGAGGGTCACGGGCTGAGGCGTCTGCCCGGTTACGTGACCGAGGACATTCCTTCGATCCTCTGGGAGGACCGCGGCAATTCCGACTCGTGGAAAGACTTTGTCGAGATGGCCAAACATGTAGGCGCGCCTTTTGTGACCTTCAGCGAGATGACGCTGGAGCGCGAAGAGCTGGACACGCTGATTGAAGATGCGGGAGAGATGAACTTTCCCGACGAAGAGGCCACGGAGCTGGTTGAGGCAAAGTGGCTGCGCAAGTACGCGGGAATGCTGGGCTATATCCAGCTCGGGTTCGTGTACCAGGGGCTGGTGTTTCTGCACGAGACCACGACGGAGTGGTACGAGCGATTCCAATCGCTGCTTGAGGATGTGGAGAGCTTCCAGGACATCGTGATCGACGACGTCCATACTGACGACGAGGAAGAGTAGGCCCAGTTGGGGATGGCGGGGAGCGAAGCGAAGCGGATTCGCGCGCCGCGGCGCCTGCGCTGGGTGATGGCGGCGCAGCACGGCGAAGCTGCTGCGGTATTGGCGCGCGAGGCGCGGATTCCCGTAGTTCTGGCTGAACTGCTGCTGGCGCGCGGCGTGACGGGCGCAGCCGAAGCGCACAGATTCCTGAATCCTGAATACGAACATTTGCACGGCCCGAAGCTGATGCTGGGCATGTGCGCGGCGGTGGAGCGGCTGGAGCGCGCGATTGAAGCGCGTGAGCCGGTGCTGCTCTACGGCGACTACGACGTGGACGGAACGAGCGCCGTGGTGCTGCTGAAGACGGCGATCGAAATGCTGGGCGGGAGGGTGAGTTTTCATGTTCCGCACCGGCTGCGCGAGGGCTACGGCATGCAATCGAGCGTACTGGAGGCGGCGTACGCCGAGGGCGTGAGATTGGTGGTGACTGTCGATACCGGGATGCGTGCGGTTGCCGAGGCGGAGACGGCAAAACGGCTGGGACTGGACCTGATCGTTACCGACCATCACTTGCCCGATGCGGGAGATGCGATTCCCGAGGCGCTGGCAATTCTGAATCCCAACCAGAGAGGATGCGGCTATCCCGAGAAGGGGCTGTGTGGAGCGGCGATTGCGCTGAAGCTGGCGCAGGCGCTGCTTGAGCGGCGCGATCCGGTGCGGATGCGGGAGAAGCTGCTGCCTAGTTTTTTGAAGATCGCGGCGATAGCGACGATCGCCGACGCGGTGCCGCTGAAGGGAGAGAATCGGACGATTGCAGCGCTGGGGCTGCGCGAATTGAGAAGGCCGGCGGGAGCGGGGCTGAGGGCGCTGTTCGCGGTTGCGGGACTGGATCCGGCGTCGAAGGAACTGACGGGATACGATGTGGGATTCAGGCTGGCTCCGCGGATTAACGCAGCGGGGCGGATGGACGTGGCTTCAGAAGTGATTGAGCTGCTCACCACGCGTGACTCAGCGCGAGCAATGGAACTGGCGAACAAACTGGAGCGGTTGAACCGGGAGCGGCGCGACACGGAGGCAGCGGCGCTGACGGCGATTGACGCGCGGCTGGAGACTAATAAGGAACTTGACGCGGACCGGCTGCTGGTGGTGGATGGAGACGGGTGGCACCGGGGAGTGATCGGGATTCTTGCCTCGCGCGTGGTTGAGAGGACTGCAAAGCCGACCATTGTGGTGAGCGTGGAGGATGGTGTCGCGCACGGGTCGGGGCGGTCGGTGGATGGGTTTGTCCTGCTGAGTGCGATTGAGAGCTGCGGGGACCTGTTTACACGGTTTGGCGGGCATGCATTTGCGGTGGGGTTCGCCATGCCGGCGGAATCGCTGCCCGAACTGAAGAGGCGGCTGCGGGAGTACGCCGATGTGCACCTTGCGGGGCGTGAGCCGGAGCGGGTGGTGAAGGTTCAAGCCGAGTTGCCACTGGATCGCATTACACCGGTTTTGGCGGGATGGATGCGGAAGCTGGAGCCGCTGGGGCATGGGAATCCCGAACCGGTGTTTGTGGCGCGACGGGCGCGATTGCTTGCAGCACCGCGGATTATGAAGGAACGGCATCTGCGATTGGAACTTGCACAGGAGCCGGAGCCGGGTGGGAACGGAGCAGCGCGAGCGGCGGCTGTGCTTCCCGGCTCAAGTGGAGCGGTGCGTGCGGTGGGATGGGGACTGGCCGAGCGCGCAATGGAGTTGCGGCTGGAGCAGGGAAGCATGATTGACGTGGCCTACCGGATCAGGGAGAACGATCACCCGGACTTTGGCGGGCTGGAGATTGAGATGGCGGATTTGAGGGAGGCGGGGACTCGGGACCAGGGAATAGGGACTAGGGCCTAGGGACTAGGGCCTAGGGAAGCAGCTTAACAGCGAGTTGAGTATGAGAAAAGCGAGGCCCACGGAGTTCCGTGGGCCGTTGCTTTTTGGTGCGCCCAGCATGGGCGCACTCTTACGGGTGCAAGTCCCGTCACAAGCTGGTCACAGTGAGTGAAGTGAAGCGCAACTGCATGAGGGTGACCGATTGTGGGGAGGAAGCGTGGATCGAAGCTGCGGGCCGATGAACAAGAACCGGATAGAAGGCGCTACCGAGCAGGACGAGCGGGCCAATGGCCGCGAAGCTCTTGTGACCAAGGCTCGGTGGCGTAGATCCGGCGGTGGTGCAGTGAAGGAGTGCGTTCTTACCTGGGGAGATCTCGCCTTATGCCTGAAAGGGCGGCGGTGTAGAGCCGGAGCGAGAAGTCAGCCGAGGCCGTAGTAGTTTGCTCGCAAGGGTGAACGAAGGGCCGAACGAGGAGGAGTGGAATCCGCCATGACGATGCGGAGGGCATTGCGTCAGATGTCCGCGAAAGCGGAGCGGTCCGCCAGGGGGCAGGGTGAAGCCCTGTCTGAGGCGGGCAGCGACGAAGCCCTGCGCCCGCGTCTTGAACCGGAGGACACAGGGCCGGGATTGCTTGCCGCAGTTCTGGCCAGGGAGAACATGCAGCAGGCTTGGAAGCGGGTGCGGGCCAACAAGGGCGCTGCGGGGATCGACGATCTTGGGATCGACGAGACGGCGAAGCGTCTGATGTGGGAGTGGCCTGCGATCCGCGAACAACTGCTGCGGGGGACGTACCGGCCTCAACCGGTGCGTCGAGTCACGATCCCCAAGCCGGACGGAGGCCAGCGTGAGCTGGGAATCCCGACGGTGACGGATCGGTTGATTCAGCAGGCACTGTTGCAGGTGCTGCAACCCCTGCTTGATCCCACCTTCAGCCAGCATAGCTACGGGTTCCGACCGGGGCGCAGTGCGCATCAGGCCGTGCATGCGGCTCAAGCGTATGTGCAGTCGGGACGGCGCGTCGTAGTGGACGTGGACTTGGAGAAGTTCTTCGACCGGGTCAACCACGACATCCTGATCGACCGCTTGCGGAAACGCGTTGCCGACACCGGAGCGATCCGGTTGGTGCGCGCGTATCTGACCAGCGGCATCATGGATGGTGGGGTGTTAATGGCACGCAGCGAGGGGACGCCGCAAGGCGGTCCGCTGTCTCCGCTGCTGGCCAACGTCTTGCTGGATGAGGTGGACAAGGAACTGGAACGAAGGGGCCACTCGTTCGTACGCTACGCCGACGATGCGAATGTATATGTTCGCAGCCGCCGCGCGGGCAAGCGGGTGATGGCTCTGCTGCTGAAGCTCTATGGCCGTCTGCGTCTCAAGGTGAATGAAGCCAAGAGCGCGGTGGCCAGCGTGTTCCAGCGCAAGTTCCTGGGGTACAGCTTCTGGGTGGCCGCAGGCGGCAAGATCAAACGCCGAGTGGCTGACAAGGCGATGACTGCGTTCAAGGCACGGGTGAGGAAACTGACCTGGCGCTCGGGCGGAGCCAGCCTGCAACAGGTGGTGGAACGGCTACGCAGTTATGTGCTGGGTTGGAAGGCTTACTTCGGAAAGGCGGAAACTCCAAGGGTCTGGCGGGAGCTGGATCAATGGATGCGCCACCGGATGCGGGCCATCCAACTGAAGCAATGGCGGCGTGGCACGACCGCATATCGAGAGCTTCGGGCAAGAGGTGCAAGGCAGGATGTTGCGCTGATGGTGGCAGGCAATATGCGCCGCTTGTGGCACAACAGCGGCACGCCGCTGAACGGAGTCCTCGATCTAAGCTGGGCCGATCAACTGGGCATCCCCCGTCTCTGTTGACCTCAACTCCTCGAACCGCCGGATGCGGACCCGCTTGTCCGGTGGTGTGGCAGGGGAGGAGAGGTGACTCTCCCCCCTATGCCGATCGGGTGATGAGTTGGAGCGTCAGCGTTCTTTTTCGCGGCCTTCGGGCTTCTGATGCTCCTTGGGCTGCGGGTGGGACTGAGGCTTAGGCTCTGAAGTATGCGTCTGCGGCGCGGGGTGCGATTCCGGAGCCTGACGATACTGCGGATTGCTGTGTCCGGCAAGAGCGCCCGCGGCCGGCTTGCTGGCCTCGGATGCGTGTCCCGGTGCGTTCATTGTGTGGGTGCTCTGGCTGCCCATGGCATGCGGCTGCGGCGCAGGATGATTCTCAGCCGCAAGGGGACGTGAGACGGCCGCCTTGGCAGGATGCCCGTGATTGTTGTTGAAGTAGGCGGTGCGGTCTGTCTTGGCCGCTTGTTCGTGCTGGGTCTGGAACGAAGTAGCCGCGACGTGAGGCTCGTTGCTGTAGGTGCGCTCCTCGGCCGTCATGGGATGGTTGATGCCGCCCGGGCCGCCGCTGTAGGCAACGTGGTTGTTGTTGACGATAGTGTTGTTCACAACGACGGTGCGGTCGATGTAGGTGGTGTGGACGATAGTTCTGTCGACGTGCATGACGGCTTCGTTATAGGCAAACGTGTTGCCGCGCCATTCACCGCCGGCGAAGCCGATGCCCATGTAGCCGAAGCCGTAATTGACGCCGCCGTAGTATCCGACGTGGCGGCCCCAGTAGCCGGGATGCCACATGTAGAGGCCTCCGCCCCAGCCCCAGTAGCCGGGCGTCCAAAGAGCGCCGTAATAAGGAGCGGGCACCCAGGCGCCGGGGACCCAATAGTAGCCTTCAGGGCCGTAGGCCCAGTAACCGGGGGTCCAGATGAGGTTAGGGGCGGGGCAAACCGGCTGGACGTAGACAGGCAGCACCGGAGGGCCAAAGTTGACGCTGATGAAAACCCCGGCATAGGAAGACGCGGGGATCAATGAGATTGCAAACACCAACAACATAAGGCGCATGGAGCGAAGGATACGCATAGGTAAGACCTCTCAGTCAGTTTCTCCAAATTCAAATTCCGACGGGCGGTTCTCCCGTGACTTTCAAGTAGAACCCTTCATGGTGCAAGAAGTTGCACGCAGGCGAATCGCCATTGCCCGGGTGAATTATGGATCGTAAATTAGTTGCCTCGCAAGGGCAAAGGGTTGTTTCGAAACGGAAAAAGGCGCGGATGGCCGCGCCTTTTTTTCTCAAGTTCATGTGCCGGACCGTGGGCCGGGTTAATAGCGATAACTCAATCCCATGCCAAAGACCTTGCGGGCCTGGAGGTTGACTGGTGCGGGGACGATTGGAGGCCCGACACTGGGAAAGTAGGGGTTTGGAACCCAGATGGAACCGATGTTTCCTGCTACCTGGCCGATACCGATGTCTAAGGCAAAGTGAGCCTTGTCTTTCTGGGTGACGCGCACGGCATAGTCGAGCGTTGTGGGCAGATGGGCGCTCATGGGAGCAAACTGAGTGGCTGCAGGCGGATCAACTGCGATAAGCTGCCCGAGCGCTGCATTGAGCAGATTATTAAGGTTGACCGAAGTTCGGGGTTCCTGAGTGAATCCTGCTGCAGGTACGGCCACGATTCCGTGGCCGAGAGGCAAGGGGATACCGAGGCCGCCGAAGAACCGTCCGCCAAAACGGGTACTCTGACCGCCGATGCCGAAGATGGTGGCATTTGTGGCCTTCCAACCCAGATTCAATAGAAACGGCACTGGAGGTTTGGCCCAGGTCTTGGTGAGGGCAACGTATACGTCGCCATTGGTGTAGGACTTGTCTGTACCGGTAAGAATCTTGTTGGCCGCGCCTGAAACAAAGTGGTCGTTGGTGCGGACTACGCCGCCGACCGAAATTCCAGGGGTCCACGGGCCGAACTGTCCATCGCTGATACCTACGACCTTGCCGTGGAAGATATTCATGCCGGAGTAATTCCAGAGGTTGCTGAGGTTGAGCCCGGTGGTCTCGTTCCCCTGTTGATGAACACTGCGGGTGTAGCCGATTTCGGCGCGGTTGGCGAAGCCTTCGGTGATGTTGAAGGTTTCAATGTCGCCAATCACGGACGAAGCATCGATGAAGTGGAAGCCGACTGCCGGATGCGAGAAGAAATGGCCTTTTTCGGTATAGACGACGTAGGCAGTTGGAGTGATAAACCCGCCCGTCTGGCCCTCGAGGGTGAGTTGCTGCGCGTGGATTGAGAGGGTCGCGAGAGAGGTTATAGAGAGGTAGGCGCAGGCCAGTAGCCTGCCGATCATCTTTGCGTTCACGTGCTGTCTCCGATGAAGGCGGGTTGCCGCCTTGGGGGGAATTATGAAAGCCCAGATTTTTGTAACATAACCGCAACACGATCGTCTCCTGGAAATGTGAAGTGATTGCGATAAGTATTAACAGCACGCTAACCATGGCCGGCTCCAGGGCCTGAGGCGAGCTGACGGCGCCCTAGCGGAATTTCGAGTGACGATGAGGCCGATTGCCGGGATGGTATCCTTTGCCCATGCCGCGCGGATTCTTTATAACGCTGGAAGGGCTTGACGGGTCAGGAAAGACCACGCAGATCAAGCGATTGGCCGGGTGGCTCACGAATCGCGGCCACGCGGTGACCACGACCCGTCAGCCGGGCGGAACGGAGACCGGAGACCGGATACGCGCAGTCATTCTGGATGCGCGATCAGGACCGCTGGCACCGATGACCGAGATGGCGCTGATGTTTGCCGACCGGGCGCAGGCGATCAACGAGGTGATTGAGCCGGCGCTGGAGGCAGGCAGGATTGTGCTGTGCGACAGGTTTACCGACTCGACGGAAGCGTACCAGGGCGGCGGGAGGGGGATGGGTTCGGGAGTGGTGCTGGAGATGCACCGGCTGATCTGTAGAGGACTGCAGCCCGATTTGACGCTGCTGCTGTTGCCGAGTTTCGAAGCGTCGCTGAGGCGGGCGAGGAAACGGAACGACCGGGTGGAAGCGCAGACCGGGAAGAACGAGGGCCGTTTTGAGCAAGAGCAGGACGGCTTTTACCGCCGCGTGTGGCAGAAGTACCGGGAGATCGCGGCACGAGAGCCGGATCGCGTGGTGCTGATTGAAGGCGACCTGACAATTGACGAAGTTCATGAGCAGATTGTGGAAGCGGTTGCGGCGCGGCTGGTGGCGCACGGGCGCAACAGGTGAGGAGCATGACGGTGGCCTGAGGATGATGAGCCGCGAGGCATTGTCAAAAGCGGCAGGCAGCATACAAAGGCGTAACCTGTTGGAAACAGGATACTAGAGAGGTACTGAGAGTTTGCAGGGAATAAATTGAGTTTTCGATAAGCTTAGAACATTCGTGGCGAGAGAGGTGCGAGCCAAAGGAATGCAGTTGCGATTGCGTCTGTTCAACCGCGAATGAGCTGAAGGACGGAGACAGCGAAAAGGGCAGCCGTACAGAATTGAAGAGCGGATGAAGGCATGGCCGACGGGCTGTGCCTTTTTCTTTTTTACGGCCAAGTCTGAGGCCGCGGCGGGACGGCACAAGCCGGTGGGCCTGGCGAACAGGCAGCGCGCGCTTTGAGCCGTCTTCAAGTGCCTGGCATCAGGGTGGTGGAACAAGGAAGGTGCACGTGAGGGTTGGAGAGCAGTTGAGGGAGATCTGGCGGCAGGCTACCGGGAACGGCGCAACACGAGCCATCGAGCGTCCGCGCCTGATGGATGCGGCGGCCGAGGCAGAAGCGGCACGGAAGACACTGGCACTGCCGGCGATCCTGAGTCCGGTGCATTTTCCGGGGAGACATATGCCGAAACCAACGCCAATGAATCTGCGCAGGTTTGCGGAAACGCCGTTGGTAAGGCGTGCGATCAACGTGATCAAGGATCGCATTGCCGCGATGGACTGGCAGGTGAGGTTGCGGCGCGGAGTAAGACCGGAAGACGTGACGTTCTTGCCGCGAAAGCTGCGCGCGCTGCGCCGGACGCTGGAAGAGCCCAATCAAGCGGACAGCTTCAGGACGCTGATAGAACAGGCGATCGAGGATGCGCTGACTGGCGGCTTTGGTGCGATCGAGATGGAGCCGACAGGCGATCCGGAGCGGCCGGCAATGATGTGGGCTGTGGATGGAGCCACAATCAGGATCAATGCAAAGTGGGACGGGAGCGATGATGCTCCGCGCTATGCGCAGGCCGTGCCGGGGCAGTTGGAATCGAGCGCCGTGGAACTGAGGGACAACCAGCTGATGTACATCCGGATGAACCCGCGCAGTTTTACGCCGTTCGGGCTGGGGCCGCTGGAAGTTGCGTTTGAGACGGTGAACCAATTCTTGAGCGCGCATCGATTTGCAGGCAAGTTGGCGGCGAATTCGGTGGCCCAGTACGCGTTGTGGCTAAACGAGGCCACACCGGCGCAGCACGACCGGCTGATCCGATGGTGGCAGGACGAGATTGAGGGGACGGGGCGGGTTCCGCTGATTTCGACGGAGCAGAAGCCCGAGGTGCTTCGATTTGCACATGGGACGGATGCCGATCTGCGGCTGGCGTGGCAGGAGTTCCTGATCAGGATGGTGGCGAACGCGTTTGGATTGCCGCCGCTGATGCTTGGGCTTGAAGCGGACGTGAACCAATCGACGGCGTCGGAGTTGGCCGACGAGGCATTTCGCGGAGCGATTTCGCCGCTGGCGATGCTGCTGGCGCAGCACATTACGCGGGACCTGTTTGCGAAGTGCATTGGCTGGCCGGACTTCGAGTTTGCATTTAACGAGTTGACCGCCCGCGACGAAACGACGGAACTGGCGGTGCAGGTGCAGTTGCTGCAGGCGGGGGTTCTGACAGTGAGCGAAGTGAGAGCGATGCGAGGCCTGGCTCCGCTGGAGCAAAACAGGGACTAGGGACTAGGGACTAGGGGAACAGCTCTCAGGCTCTTTTGTTTTTTTTGCGGGAAAGTCTGGAAGTGAGTTTGGTGTGCCGGTATTGCAGATGGCGAGCTGCGAGCGGGTGGATGAGAGTTGCGGGTTGAGAGCGGAATCTGGGTGGAGAAGACATGCGACTGGAAGCGATGGCGGTGCAGTTTCCTCATGTGGAAGGTCATCCGAACAGGGTGCCCTTTGAGGGAGTGCTGACGGTGGTGAACGCGCCGAGCGACAAAGCGCCGGCTGGCGCGCGCGGACACCGCGTGATGTTAACGCGCGAAGCAGCGGAAAAGGCGCTGCCTTCGCTGCTGGGTATGGCGGTAGATTACCGGCCCGGCTGGGACGGTCACGACGCACGGCGCAAGATCGGGCTGTTGACTGAAGCGAACGTCCTGGGGCAGAGGTTGGTGGTGAAGGGATATCTTTACGCCCGCGACTTTCCCGAGGTGGCGAAAGCCATTGAGGTGTCTGCCGCGGCGGACCCGGGCGCGATGGGAATGAGCTACGAGTTAGCCGATGCGCGCGTGGAAGATATGCGGGCAGATATCTGGAAGCTGACTCGAGTTACTTTCACGGGAGCGGCAATTCTGTTGCGAGAGAAAGCAGCTTACCGGGCAACGAGCTTCAGAATGGCGAGTTAGCAGAGGGGCGGAGTTAGCGCGGTTAGCGGAGCTAGCGGAGTTAGTCACTCATCCAAGGAGTAATCCAGGCCAGAGGGAGGCCCCGAGCGTGGGGCCTTTTCTTGTTGGAGCGGGAGTGCGCCAGAAAACGACATTGCGGAAAAGAAAGGAAAAGCATGGAGAACAACGGACAGGAGTTGAGCGAACGGTTTGAAGCCGCGGCCACTCTGCTGGAGAAGACGCTGCGCTGGCTTGAGGAACGAGCAGCGGCTGTGAATTCGCTATCAGGCGAGGTGGAGAGAATCTCGGCGACGGTGGAACAGACCCGCCGGGAAGTGGAATTGGCAGATAAGCTGGCCGCGGTTGAGCGGGAACTGGCCGAGGTGAAAGCCGCGGCCCCACAGAACGCGCTGAATCCGCTGCGCCGGACGATGCCCGCGGCAACTGCCGAGATGCTTGCCAAACACGGCATAGGCGACGCGCCCGTGGACGTGCGCACGCTTGACGCCGCACTGAACGGCCTGAGCCTGGAACAACGCATCGCCGTGAAGACGCAACTGCTGCGGGCAGGCGCAATCGCGTAGCGACCGTGAAGCGTGAATCGTGGACCGTGAATGAGAGCGGCTGACCACGGTGCACGTCACACGAACCACGAATCATGAACCACGGCCCCATGGAGGGGGCGGAAAGTATGAACGCAACCTTTACTGACATTCATGCGGCGGCAGACTACATTGGGCCGGGCGCCATTGAAGTGCCGCTGTACCAGACGGAAATTTTCGACATTTGCCGCCGTTCGAGCCCCTTTGGGCAGCGCATCAAGCAAGTTCCAGCCACCGGGCATCCCTCGCGCTTCTTTGAGCAGACGGCGATTCCGAATCCGGGCACTGCGGGTTTTGTAAATCCGCGGAGCATCAATCCGACGGTTGTGAGCCCGGCGCGGATTGAGCTGAGCGTGCCCCTGAAGGCTATTGTGGCGCAGATCAACTACAACCTGTTCGACATCGAACTGGGCGACCAGCAGAAGCAGTTTGCGTATCTGCAGGCCAAGGACCTGGTGGACACGGTGAGCGGCGTAATGGTGGCGCACGACGTGGCGCTGTGGCAAGGAAACGACACCAGCCTTAGCGCGCCCACGACGACGCAGTACATGGGATGCGCCGCGCAGATTGCGGCCGGCGGCAACAGCGTTACGGTGACTACCGCGATGAAGATCGTGGACACGATCAAAACAACAATCGCCCAGATGTGCGCGAGCACCGGCTATCATGTGCGTCCCACCGCGATCTACGCCAACCCGGTTCTGCTCGACCTGATCGACCAAGAGATGAAGAGCGAGTACAACGTGGTGCTGAACACCGACCAGATCACGGCCGGATTCCGCGTGAAGATGCTCTCGACGCAAGCGGGCGACCTGCCGCTGATTCCTGACTGGAGCCTGAGCTACACGGGCACGCCGGGATCAGGGAATGCGACACTGCCGGCATACATCGTGACCGAAGACCTGATCGAGTATCACTGGCTCGGCGATCCGGCTCCGCGCATCTTCCAGCTCGGCTTGCCGAACTCGCTGACTTACCAGTATGTGGCTGTTAAGTTTGGCGCTCCGGTGGTGAAGGGCGCGAACTTCGCGCATTACCAGGTAATCGTCCAGCGGTAAAAACGAAGGCGGTCAGTTGTCAATGATCGGTGATCAGTTTCGGATTACCGGCGCTCTCTGCAAGTTAATAGAGCCCGGTATCCGAGGCTGTTCACTGATAACTGGCAACACTGAAAGGACAAGTTATGCCCTATCTGCAGCCAGCAGATTATCCCAATTACGGGTTGCCCGCTGGAACTACGACGGACTGGATAACGGCGGCGACGGCTCTCATCAACAGCTACTGCAGAAGGCCGGACCTGAATGTCATCCAGTACACGGAACGGCTGCGCATAACTGCCGGCGTCCAGACTGTGCACCTGAGTTATCTGCCGCTGACGGCGCTGGCGCCCGCCACCACGCCCCTGGTGGGAGTCGAGGCGCGATATGCGAAACCGCGCCGCGGAGAGTTACCCAACCTGCCGATGCTGGAGATTGCCTATGCATTCTCGTTGCCTGGGCAGTGGAGCACGATCGACCCGGCCCAGGTGGACTTTGATTCGAATACGGGCGAACTTACGTTGCCCTGGAACCTGCTTGGATTGCCATACAACGAAGTTCAGGTGACTTACACGGCGGGTCTGACAACGATCGGCGACGATGTGAGGTCAGCTTGCGCGCAGATTGTGCGCAACGCGCAATCAACGCCGGCGCTGAACGCGAGCATGAGCAAAATCGACACGATGCAAATGAAGTACTTTTCAAGTTCGCTGATCGACGAGACGGTGCAGGCGTGGTTGAAACCGTACGTTGCGAACAGGCTGGGGTGAACGATGAGCGATACGGCGCCGCGCAATCCGGTGGGAGCACCGCGAATGCTGGCTGACGCGCTGCTGCGCAGCGTGGCTGGAACGACAGCCTTGCTGCGGGTGACAGGGGCGAACGCAGATGCGAGTATGTCGGAAGTGGGGCTCTTGCCGACGAACTTCGCGGAAGTGGCAATCAGTCCGGTGCTGATGCGCAAGCTGCGTCCCGCCTGGCAGGAAGGCGGAGAGTCGAAGTGGGAGTTGTTGATTTCGGCCAGCGGGGTTGAAGCCCAGGTGCAAGCCCTCGATCTGTCATCGGCGCAGGCGCTGTTGACAATGACGCTGACCGTCACCGTTTCCGGGCAGGATTACCTGATTGAGTCCATTGCATCGAACGAAGCCTTTGGAACGGTCTACTTATACCGGCTGTTACTGCGTGAAGCGCGGCAGCAAGCGGTGTAAGAGCAGGGATCAGGGACTTTCCGGGATTAGTAAGAAGTTTAAGCGCAAGGCAGGTTGATGGGAGCAGACATGCAGAATGCGAAGGACTCTTTTTACATGGCGTTGCGGACGAGATTGGCGACGGTCAATCCCGAGCGGACCATTCTGCTGCGCGGCGCGGTGAGACCCGGCATTCTCGTGGAGGAAGCCGAAGCGCCGATGAATCAACTGCCGACCGACGTGTTTGTGTTGCGATGGCTTGGGCTTGGAACGGATACCGACCTTCCCGCGACGATGGCAGGTGAGCAATGCGAGATCATCTACCAGACATGCGGCACGCAGAGCTTCGGCGGCCTTGATCGCGGCCGAGTACTGAGCGAGATGGATGAGGAACTGCTGGCCGTGATCGTGCCCTATCACACTCCGAAGCTGAATTACACAGCCACACCACCGGCAACGATGTTGACACAGGTGTTCTGGGACGAACCGGGATTTACGCCGATCGCGATCCAGCGCGACCGGTTGAGCCGCACGGCAACCGTGATGGTGTACAGCTATCAGGAGCAGGGAGAGTAAATGTCAGGAACATGGTTTCAGGCGTCTGCGCCGGTGGCGCGGAGAGTGCGCGCATATTTTGCGCCAGTGAATCGCAGCGCGCAGACGCCGGTACTCTTCGATCCGGCACAGCAGGGCCAATTCAGCCTGGATACTCCGCCAGCCCCGTGGGTCAGCTTGGGATGGATACAGAACTTCGTGCGGAAGCCGATGACCAGAAGCGCGCCGTTGCTGGCTGGAATTCCGGCAGCGCCATTGGAGCAGGTACGCGAGACGCTTGAGGCGCAAGTGGGTTTCGAGTTCTTAAGCTGGACCAAGCTGACCATGGCTCTTGCGACCGGCTCGCAGCACATGAACGTGCTGGCAGCAGCGAGCGGCGCGGCAGCTTCGGCGGATGGCGCCCAAGCTGTGCCGGCGGTAACTCCGCAGAGTGGATCGAATGCGACACTGATCCTGCTGGCCGCCTCCGATGCGGCCAAGTTTCAAGCGGGCTCGATCGTTGCTGTTGACGTGGACTACACGGGGCAAACGGGCTATTTGGGATCGCCTGTTGCGGGTGCGTACGTGAGGCAAACGATCGCGGATGTGGATTACGTCAGACGCGTGACCTTCAATGTTGCGCTGGTTTCGGCGGTAAACAGCAGCGGACTTACTCTTGCGGAGCCGTTGCCCGGCGGCGCTCCTGCTTCGGGTGCAAAGGTACAGGCGGTGACGGGATTCGTGGATCGCGAAGGCGGCAGCTTCTACCAGGAGTGGTCGGCCCTGTTTGTGATGGAAGGCAGCCAGGGAGAACGGATCTTCTTCCATTATCCAAGACTGCAGGCTGCTGCCGGCGCAGAAGAGACGGTGATGCCTCTCAGCAGCAAGCATCCCAACGCACAATCGCGCGTGCTGCTCATTGGGCGGTTTACAGCACTGCCAGTGACCGATCCATTGGACAACGAGCGTGTGGCCTGTTACCGCAGCTTCTTGCCCGCGGCCAACGCGCTTATCTAGTAAGAGGAGCGAGACCGCTGGTAAGCGGGTCATCGCGTGTGCAAACCGGCAATAAGTGACTGAAGAGAAGATATGAAGATCACAATCCAGGGGCAGGACTTCACTGCAGCGCTCGATGCATCCCGTCCACTGACAATCGACCGCAAGCTGAATGAGCCGTCGGTGTGCGAACTTTGGCTGAGCCTGCCTGGCAACGGCAGCCTGCCTGCGCCGGCACGGTACCAGGCTCTGGCAATTACCGGAGACAATGGAACCACTTACTTCACCGGATACATCGCCGTAAGTCCGCTGAGTGAATATGCAGGCGTAGGCGTGGCTGGCCCGAGATACAGAACTGTGATTCAGGCAATAAGCGATGAACTTATACTTGACCAGTTACCAATGCCGCCGAGCGCGGGAAGTTCAGGGGAGACAGCCGGGGCTCTGATTGCATCGCTGGTTACTCACTCCGGGTCGACCGTACTTTCAGGGCAGGGACTTACGCTGAACACCAGCGTCAGCAACTTTGTTCCCGAACCCGGTACTAACTGGAGCCGGCGCGCCGGCCAGGTCGCGAACATGGCGCGCGCCGCTTACAGGGCGATCAATGCCGCGCTTACGCTCTCACCAGTCCAGACGCAGGTGCACCCGCTGAATGAGACTGACGGCAGCCTGAACCTGGCCAGCCTGGCGCTGGCGGCTAGCGTCAAGCGGGCGTTGGCCAACGATGTGACGGTTTGCGGAGAAGACGAGCCGGCAGCGTATGTAACCGAGTACTTCCTGGGCGACGGCGTCACGACGACATTCAATCTTGGCGCGGCGCCGTATTCTATGGCCAGCGCAAAGTCGAGGATCATCAACGAGCTGTTTAATGAACCGCAGATCAATCAGACAGTGTGGAGCACATCCGGAGGACAGGGTTACCTGACGCTGGGGCCGGCGGGGTTAGCCATGAACGGCGGAAATGGAATTGACGGCCAGACCGCGCTGACATGGATCGATGCGGTGGAGATGGGTGGAACCCTACTGCTCGAGGCCAGCGGGGTAATTCTTTCGCCGGGCAGCACGGGTGTTGTGGCGGGATTCTTCAGCGGCGGCGCCGCGGCGGCCGACTGCATCACGGGTTTCCAAGTGATTGCACAGCAGGGCACAGGCACAGTGACTTTGCAGCCGTTGATTCAGGGCTGCGCTGCCGGAACAACGTTCTCAGTGAATTCGCAGAACAGTTACACGCTGCGGATTCGCGTGCACTGCCCCGAGTTTGAGCGAACGCGCGCGATGTATTACGCCTTTGGCGACAGCGGGCCGATTTCGGCGGGCGGCCAGGGTGTGCTGGCGCCGTGCTCAATCCAAATGGAAGTTCAGCAGTTTGTAAACGGCATTGGCGCGACACCGGTGACCGTCTACAACGGTTCACTCGCAAATCTGCCCGGTGTTTGCCAGGTGGTGGCTGCCAGCAGCATTAACCTGATTGGCTCAATGCGCGCGCTGAGCCTGAATAATCTCGGTTCCGGATGGGTGGTCAGCACTCCACCAAACGGCACTGCCTACACGCGGCGCATTGGCACAACAGCGGAACAGGCCGAATGCCACATTGAGCGGAGCGGGAAGTTGGCATTCTATTCGGGCTATGTGCCGGTTGCCGGCGAACAGATCGCGGTAAGTTATCGCACCATCGGCAGGGCCGTGGGCCGAGCGGTGAACACGGCCAGTCAGCAGGCGCTTGCGCAGGCTGGATCGCCATCGATTGCTGCGTGGATTGGATCGGTAACCAGCCCGGCAGCGCGCAGTTCCGCCGACTGCCGAAATGCAGCATTGGCGATGAAACAGGCCGCGGCGAGTGTGAGCGCGCTGTGGAGCGGAAGTTACAAGGGGACCGGCGCGAGCTTTGCAAGCGACGTGTGGCCGGGCGATGCGCTCCAGCTGAACGCGCCATCGGCGAATCTGAATGCACAGGTCGTTGTGCGAACAGTGAAGCTGAGTTATAGGGCAAGTTATCCTGACTTAGTGGTTTACGATGTCACGTTCGCGAACGATTGGGCCGATGACCTGGCAATCAAGACCAGCACGCGAGTGCCGGAAGATACGTGGCTGCCCGCACCGGTTGCACCCACGGTGCTGGAGAACCTGAACGGACTTACTGTGACCGCGCTGAATGGCAGCACCGTTACGGTGAATACCGGAACCGTAGCCCCAAGCGGCGGGGGGTTCGAGATCCGGCTGCGGGATTTTGTGTTTATGCCGGGTGAAGATCCGACTCTGGTGATGCGTGGCGGCCAGCAGACGCTCACGTTCTTGCGTGTGTCGGCCGCGGACCGGTTTTACATCAGGATGTACGACGGGTCGACGCCTCCGAACTACTCAGAGTTTTCGGCGGCTGTGTTTATCAATTTGCCGTTGAGCAGTTGAGTGTGAACCGGGGGTCGTGATTCGTGAATTGCGAGTGGCCCACAAAGGTTGTGATTGATCGCGGATCGCGAATCACGGCACGGAGTGCGTTGGATGCGGATGATGAATGAATTCGAGGCACAGGTGCTGAGCGACCTGACCGTGCTGAAGACGCAGATGTCGGGCCTGATGGGCGATGGCAGCGGCGGACGGCTTGCGGAACTGGAGCGGCGCATGGACCGGCACGAGCAGAACTGGCAACGGGCCAAGGGGTTTGCAGCTGCCATGAGCGTGTTGCTGGCGGTGATTGAGGTGGCTTTTGAAGCCTGGCACCGGCGCTGACGCCTGCCCGGGCGTAGCGTTCCCTCGTGTATCGAGTGCGGCCGGATTCCCTCGTATAATCAGCGCATGAGCAAGCGACCGCTGGTAGGGGTAGTCATGGGCTCGAAGAGCGATTATGAAACGCTCTCGGCCGCGGTGGAGATCCTTCGCGAATTCGAAATTCCTTATGAAGCGAAAGTAGTAAGCGCGCACCGCACACCAGACTGGCTCTTCAAATACGCTGAAACGGCGCGCGAGCGCGGGCTGCGCGCGATTATCGCCGGCGCGGGCGGTGCGGCGCACCTGCCGGGCATGCTCGCGGCCAAAACGCTGGTGCCGGTGCTCGGCGTGCCGGTGATGGCCACCGCGCTGAACGGGATGGACTCGCTGTTCTCGATTGTGCAGATGCCCAAGGGCGTGCCGGTGGGAACGCTGGCCATCGGCAAGGCCGGCGCAGCGAACGCGGCGCTTCTGGCTGCGGAGATCCTGGCGGCCACCGATTCCGCGCTCTACGAGCGGCTTACGGCCTGGCGCGCGGCACGCACCCAGGAAGTGCTCGAGCAGGAGCTGCCGGAGTGATGCTCTCCGAGCCTTCCAACTCTTGGAGTAATTCTGTGGTGATACCGGGGGGCGGCAAGCTTGCAATCTTGGGCGGCGGCCAGCTTGGGCGCATGATGGCCATGGCCGCGCGGACCATGGGCTATCGCGTGCGCGTCATGGATCCCGAAGCGAAGTGCCCGGCAAGTTTCGTTGCAGACGAAACCATCGTTGGCAAGTGGGACGACGTAGACGCGGCACGGCGACTGGCTGCGGGCGCCGATGCCGTGACGCTCGAGATTGAGCAAATCGGCGTGGATGCGCTGAATGAAGTCGCACGAATCGCGCCGCTGCGGCCCGGGGTTGAAACGATCCGCATCATCCAGGACAAGACACTGCAGAAGGTATGGCTCGCGGAGCATGGGTTCCCCGTTGGACCGTTCGCCGTTGTGAAGAGCGAAACGGAATTGCGCGAGGGGGTGCATGCCCTGGGTGGCGACGTGTTCTTGAAGATCGGGCGCGGCGGCTACGATGGGCGTGGGCAGTCGCGTATCGGATTGGGTCGCCCGGCCACGGAAGCAGAGGTCGCAAAGGCGTGGAAACTCCTCGGGGAAAAACCGTGCGTCGCCGAGAAGGCGCTGGAACTTGACTGCGAAATCAGCGTGATGGCAGCGCGGAATCCAGCGGGCGAGGTGCGAACCTACCCAGCGGCGCGCAATCATCACGAGAACCAGATTCTTGCGTGGAGCGTGCTGCCGGCGGGCGTGCCTGATGAGATGGAGAGGCGCGCCGAAGAGATTGCTGCCGGAATCGTGGCCGGCCTTGGCATTGAAGGGATGCTGTGCGCCGAGATTTTTGTGACGCGCGGGGGCGAGCTGCTGGTAAACGAACTGGCGCCGCGGCCGCACAACAGTTACCACCAGAGCGAGCGCGGATGCGCGACCAGCCAGTTTGAGCAGGCGGTGCGCGCGGTGTGCAATCTGCCGCTTGGATCGACCGAGCTCATTTCTCCGTGTGCGATTGTGAATCTGCTCGGCGACGTTTGGCAGAACGGCGAGCCGGACTTTCCCGCGGCGTTGAGCGTGGTCGGTGTGCGCCTGCATTTGTATGAGAAGCTGACGCCGCGCGCGGGCCGTAAGATGGGGCATCTTTCGAGCGTGGGCGCGACGGCCGAGGAAGCGCTGGAGCGGGTGCTGGAGGCGAAGGGACTGCTGTAAATTGACCGGCCGCACTCCACGACCGGCAGGCGCCGTGCGACGCTAAGTATGCGCAGGAATCCCTGAAGGCTACCGTACCTTTATGAAATCGATTTTTCCTTCGACGGGGATAGAGTACGAGGGATGTTTGGGGCTCACGATCACAGGGAATTCAGATCCGCCGGGATAGCGCCGCAGATAGGCATCAGCATAGTTGTCGTAAATAAATGGCTGCTTGAAAGTGCCTTCGAAGCGCTTGTCCGCATTGCGATACTTGTACTGGATGATAACAAGAAGACATCCCGTGAAAGTTTCATCCAGTTTTGAGGAAACGACAACCGCATCAATAGCTGACCAATCGCCCGTGCCAATTCTTTGCGCGAACTTTATAGCTACGCGGATGCAGAACTCGATGAATTTACTCCACCCGACCATGGCGGAAAGATAACACGCCGCCATGAGGACAGGATCAGATGACCAACTGTGAAGATTAGGACAGAGCCGCCCCCGATTTTTCCCAACGCTTGGGCCGGCGATTCTGTTGCAGGATTTTCTTGCGCAGGCGCAGCGACTTCGGCGTTACCTCGACAAACTCATCGTCGGCGATGAACTCGATGGCCTGCTCAAGATTGAGCGTGGTGTAAGGCACCAGGCGGATGGCGTCGTCGGCGGTGGAGGCGCGCATGTTGGTCATCTTCTTTTCGCGCACCACGTTCACATCGAGGTCATTGTCGCGCGAGTGCTCGCCCACGATCATGCCTTCGTACACCTCCACGCCCGGCCCTACGAAGAGAATGCCGCGCTCCTGCAATCCGTTCAGCGAATAAGTGGTCGTGCTTCCCAGGCGATCGGCGATGAGCGCGCCGGTGGGCCGCTGCGGAATCTCACCCTGGTAGGGAATGTAACCGTCGAAGAGCGAGTTCATCACAATCGTCCCGCGCGTCTCGGTCAGCATCTCGCTGCGCAGGCCGATAAGGCCGCGGCTGGGCACGCGAAACTCAAGCCGCACGCGGCCTGAGCCGTGATTGTGCATCTTGTTCATCTCGCCCTTGCGCGGGCCGAGCTTTTCAATCACTACCCCGGTAAACTTCTCGGGGACATCGATGGTCAGGTGCTCCACGGGCTCCAGGCGCACGCCGTCGACCATTTTCGTCACGATCTCAGGCCGGCCGGCCATCAACTCGAAACCCTCGCGGCGCATCATCTCAATCAGGATTGCGAGCTGCAGCTCACCGCGGCCCAGCACCTTGAATGCGTCGGGCGAGCCGGTCTCTTCAACGCGGATCGACACATTGGTGAGCAGCTCCTTTTCAAGCCGCTCGCGCAGGTTACGGCTGGTGACGTATTGGCCTTCGCGGCCGGCAAAAGGCGAAGTGTTCACGTTGAACTGAATCGCGATGGTCGGCTCGTCGATGACGATCAGCGGCAGCGGCTCCGGATTTTCGAGGCTGGTGATGGTTTCGCCAATCGTGATGCCCTCGATGCCTGCGACGGCGACAATATCGCCCATCGTGGTTTCTTCAATCTCGGTTCGCTTGAGGCCCGAGAAGGTGAAGAGCTTGGTGATTTTTGTTTTGTAGAGCGAGCCGTCGCGGCGCGAAATGTTCACCTCATCGCCCACATGCAGCGTTCCCTGAAATACTCGGCAGATGGCGATACGGCCAAAATAATCGCTGTAATCGAGATTGGCGACCAGAATCTGCAGCGCGCCCTCAGGGTCGCCGGTCGCCTCGGGAATGTTGTCGACGATCGCCTCAAACAGAGGATACAGATCGGTTCCGGGCTTGGCGGGATCGGTAGTCGCGGTGCCGTTCTTTGCGACTGCATAGAGGACGGGAAACTCGAGCTGATGCTCATCGGCATCGAGATCGATGAACAGATCGTAGATCTCGTTCAACACTTCCTGCGGCCGCGCGTCGGGCCGGTCAATCTTGTTGATCACCACGATGGGCGGCAGCTTGGCCTCGAGCGCTTTGGCCAATACATAGCGCGTTTGCGGCAGCGGGCCCTCGGCAGCATCAACCAGGAGCATCACGCCGTCCACCATCTTGAGCGCGCGCTCCACTTCGCCGCCAAAGTCGGCGTGGCCCGGCGTGTCAACAATGTTGATTTTGCCGCCGCCGTAGTTGATGGCCGTGTTTTTGGCCAGGATGGTGATGCCGCGCTCGCGCTCGAGCTCGTTCGAGTCCATCACCCGCTCGGCCACCTGCTCGTTGGCGCGGAAGGTTCCCGCCTGGCGCAGCATGGCGTCGACCAAAGTGGTCTTTCCATGATCGACATGGGCGATGATGGCGATATTGCGTATCGTCTGGCTCACAGGTGCGAATGTCCTTTGCCTTGAGTGCGGCCGCGGGCGCAATTAGGAGATGAATGCGCGATGAATGTCCGCGCAGCACGGCTGACCTTATTTTATCAGTTAAGGCCTGCCGGGTGGTTCATGGCTCCGGCCCCGGCATCGAGATGTTTCATCTGTGTCGATTGAAGGATTACACTTCTGGTGCCAATGAAAACCGCAAATCTCGAACCCGTGCAAACTTCGGCGAACTGCCTGCGCGGCTGTTTTGCCCGCGCATTCAACGCTGCTCTTCTGTCTGCTCTTGCGCTGATCTGTATTTCCGCACCGCACGCTAGCCAAGCTCAAGGCCCGGCAAAATCGGGCCATCTGCTCATTTACTTCATTGACGTTGAGGGCGGCCAGTCCACGCTGCTCGTGTCGCCCACCGGCACGTCTCTGCTCGTCGACACCGGCTGGCCGGGAAACAACGCCCGTGACGCCGGCCGTATCCAGGCAGCCATGGCCGATGCCGGCATTTCAAAGCTCGACCACGTTCTCATTACCCATTTTCACGTCGATCATGTAGGCGGCGTGCCCGACCTCGTCCAGCGGGTAAAGGTAGACGAGTTTCTCGACCACGGCGTGAACCGCGAAGACAGCGACATCACCCGTCACGATTACGCCGCATACATCAAAGCAATCGGCAGCACGCCGCGCCGCATCGTTCATCCCGGCGACGCCATCGACATTCCCGGCCTTACGACCGTAGTGATCACCGCAGACGGCGAGCATATCTCCGCAGTGCCCGGCGTAAAGCCGCAGCCGAATCCATACTGCGCGAGCGAACCCCATTGGGATCTTGACTCGTCAGAGAATCCGCGCTCCGCGGGCATCCTGGTGCGCTACGGCAAGTTCCGTTTTCTCGATCTCGGCGACTTAACCAAGGCCAAGGAGATTCCGCTGGTGTGCCCGAATAATCTGATCGGCCATGTCGATCTCTATCTCGTCAACCATCACGGTATGAATCTTTCCAATTCACGCGCGTTTGTGGATGCAATCCATCCTTGCGTCGCCGTCATGAACAACGGCGCGCACAAGGCGGGCAGCCCCGAGGCGTGGCAGATTGTTCATGAGAGTCCGGGCCTCGAGGACCTCTACATGCTGCACACGGCCGAAGACAGCGACGCCGCGCACAACAGTGCGGAAGATATGATTGCCAACCTCAAAGGCGGCAAGGATGGCGCCTACCTGAAAGTGGCGGCCTCGGCGGACGGCAGCTTCAGCGTCATGAACAGCCGGACCGGCCAAACCAAGAGCCATCCGCCGGAGTAACACGGACTCTGCGCGGCAAGCTGCAGCTTTGGCGGTCGCAAACAACTCTCCGGCTTGTCCGGAGCTATAATCGCAACCGTGCGCCGAACGCAGATTGCGCAAGCCTCAATTCAAGGAGAATCATTCATGACCTCTTCGCGCCGCACATTTCTTGCCGGCTTTGGCGCAGCGAGCGCGCTTGCTGCCGCTCCGCGAACTGTCAGCGCTCTCGCCGGCTGCCCATTCCGTCTCTCGATCATCAACGACGAGATTTCAGACGACTTCGACCGCGCCTGCAGCGTGGCCGCAAACGACTTTGGTTTGCAATGGATCGAGATTCGCGGCATGTGGGGCAAGAACATCGCTCAGATGAGCGACGCGGACGTGGATCGTGCGCGCGGAATCCTCGCCAAATACAAACTGCGCGTGACCGATATTGCCAGCCCGCTCTTCAAAGTACACTGGCCGGGCGCGCCGCAATCGAAGTCCGGCCCGCCACGCGACGAGTTTCACGCCGACTTCGACTTCAAACACCAGGATGAAGTGCTCAACCGGTGCATCGAACTTTGCAAGGCGTTCGAGACCGATCGCATCCGCTGCTTCGATTTCTGGCGGCTCGAAAATCCCGCGCCATACCGCGACGCCATCAACGACAAGCTGCGCCAGGCGGCGCGCGAGTGCGCCAAGCACAACATTGTTCTGCTACTCGAAAATGAAATGGCCTGCAATACCGGCAGCGGCAAGGAAGCGGCTGTAACGCTCAGCCAGATCCAGGAGCCCAATTTCATGCTCAACTGGGACCCAGGCAACTCCGCGACATTTGCCGGCGACACGCCGTATCCCGATGACTACAACCTGCTGCCCAGGGATCGCATCGGACACTGCCATTGCAAGGATGCGATTCGTAAACCCGGCGGCGGTTTTGAGTGGGCGCCGGTGGGCGGCGGGGTCATCGACTGGGTCGGACAGTTCCGCGCTTTCGCGCGCGACGGCTACCACTACGCCGTCAGTCTTGAAACACACTGGCGCGGCGCGGGCACGCCTGAAGCATCAAGCCGCATTAGCATGGCCGGTTTGAAAAAATGCCTGACTCAGGCCGGGGTAAAGTGCTGAGACACGCGAAGATACGCTTCCGGGCGACGTTTGATTGCCCGGAGATGGAATGACCGGCGTGAAGACTCAGGCGCCTCGCGGCATGTTGGTTTTATATGGTGAAATCGGCAGAAGTCGAATACCAAAGCCAATTCCGTCATGCGGCGTTTATCGTAATGTGGTCTTGCGCCGGTGGAGATCTTCAAGCGCGTTGCATGCGGTCGCCGCGCCGTTCTCGCTTGCAATCTCATGAGCGGCCTTCTGCGCCTCTTCTTCATATTCCGGTTCTGCCAGCATCGCGCGCAACACTCTGGCCACGCGCTTTGCGGTGTAGCGCGAACGCAGCATGGCGCGCGCCACACCCAGCCGTCTCATGCGCCGCGCATTGTCGGGCTGGTCGTGCGAATAGGGCATGATGAGCATGGGCCGCCCGGCGCGCAGACATTGTGCGGTGGTGCCCACGCCACCCTGGTGCACGACCAGCTCGACGCGCGGAAAGAGCACCGAGTAAGGCGCGTACTGCGTCACACAAATCGAACCGGGCAAAGGCTGCGTGGGGCGGTTGCGCGGATCGTCGCCGATGAGCAAAACCGCGCGCGCGCCGAGCAGTTTTGCGGTCTGTGCCGAGATCTCGTAGAACGGGCCGGCAGCCAGCACCGCGGCCGAGCCCAGCGTGAATACGATGGGCGGCTCGCCGGCTTTCAGAAATTCTTCCAGCGCCGGCTCGAGCGCCAGGTTGCCGACGTTCGCATCGTAAAAACAAAAGCCGCTGATGAGTACATTCGGCGGCCAGTCCTTCTGCTCTACGCCCAGCACTCGCGAAAAAAGCGCCAGCACAAGGTCGGGCGAGTGTTTGGCGTCGAAGATCGGGTTCGGCCCCTTGGCGAGTCCCAGTTCGCGGCGCAGTTCCCAGATAGGCTCGGGCCATTTGCGCGTGACAAACCGCGCCAGCCGCCGCATCGCGCGCCCCATGCCCGGCGCCTTATCGGCGCGCGCCAGCCGGGGATAAGGCGGCAGCACCGGCGGATCGAAGGCCGAGAAAAATGAGAACGGCGCGAGCACATAACTTGCCCAGGGAATTCCGGTGACCTCGGCAACGATTGGCCCGGCGTAGTTGAGCTCGCCCAGCAGCATCAGGTCGGCGCGAACCGGCTTGGTGGCGGCTTCAAGCAGGTCGGTGTAGGTTTCGCGCAGCACCGGGAAGAGAAACTTGCGCAGCCCCGTCTCAGTGCCCTTGTTCACGTCGTAGATCATCTCTACGAGCATGGTGTTCTGGGGGTCGATGTCGGGCCTGAGGGCGTGGAATTCCAGGCCGAGCGGCTCGATCTTGGGCCGGTACACGTTAGGCAGTGTCATAACCGGCGTATGACCGCGGCGCTTCAGCTCAAGCGCAATCGCGATCAACGGGTTGATGTCGCCAAAGGTGCCAATGTTCGATAGAACGACGCGCAAAATCTTTCCCCTGTGCGGCAACGGCCCGCTCCTATGAGGGTAATGCATCGATCGCATGTCCTTGAAACGGCGGACCAAATTTAGCAATCGGCAAGGACATGGAAAGCCCTTTTCCCCGCCCGGCAGCCGTTTGCGGCAATCTTGACTGCCCATTCAGCTTGCCTTCAGCCTGGTATGACAAACTGCTTAGGCAATCTGGAAGTCCCATTTCGCCCGTCTCATGGAGTCCTTCATGCGTTTTGACAGCGCCATCCGCCGATTGGCCATGCCTTTTGCCGCTGCACTTCTGCTCGCCGGCCTTGCCCAGGTCCCAGCCGCAGCCGCGGGCCAGCAACCCTATCACGTAGTCGCCCGCTGGCAGATTGGCGGCGACGGCGGCTGGGATTATCTGACCGCCGACGGCCCCGCGCACCGGCTCTACATTGCACGCGGCCCGTCCGTCCAGGTGGTGGATACCTCGACCGGCAAACTTGTGGGAACGATCACCGGCCTGCACCGCACACATGGCGTAGCCCTCGATCCCTCTGGCAAGTACGGCTACATCTCCGACGGGGGAGGCGACTCGGTGGTCATTTTTGACCGCGCCACTCTGGCTGCGGTCGATACAATTCCCGGCGGCACGGGACCCGACAGCATCATCTACGAGCCGGCCACGCAAACCGTTTGGGCCTTCGACGGCCACGGCCGCAGCGTGACGGTCATCGATCCGGCCACGCGCAAAACCGTGACCACCATTCCGCTCCCCGGCAAGCCCGAAGCACCTGCGGTCGACGGCCAGGGCAATGTTTATGACAACCTCGAAGACAAGAGCGAGGTTCTGCGCATCGATGCCCGGACCAGGACCATCACCGCGACTTGGCCTGCAGGTTGCGATGCTCCTTCGGGCCTGGCAATCGATGCGGCCGGTCATCGGCTCTTCCCGGTGTGCGACGGCAACAAGATGTCGGTAATCGACTCTAACACCGGCAAGGTGCTGGCCAACCCTTCCATCGGCGACGGACCAGACGAAGCCGGTTTCAGCGATGCTCATCAACTGGCCTTCACCACCAGCGGCGACGGGATTCTCTCGGTTGTCGATGCCTCCGCCCCCGGCTACCCGACCATTGAGAGCCTGCCCACGCAACGGGGCGCGCGCACCATGGCCTACGACTCAACCACCGACCGTGTGTACACGGTGACCGCCGATTTCGGCCCGCGCCCCGCGCCCACGGCCGACAATCCCCGGCCCCGCCCACCCGTGCTTCCCGGCAGTTTTACCGTGATCGCAATCGGGCGATAGAATCGGGGCAGTGAGGCCGCTGGAGCCGGAGAGGCGTAGGGCCGATCCAGCCTTTCATCCGCACTGGCATGCGTTCCAACGCGCGTGCATTGACAGCAGCAATGACCATTATCCGCATTGACGATCTGAATGAAATAGAACGGCTGCCCGGCTGGCACGGCCGCTATTTTCATACTGAGAACATGACCGTGGCGCACTACCGGTTTGTGCGAGGCGCCTTAATCCACGAGCACTTTCACCCGCAGGAGGAAGTGTACGAGGTTCTCGAAGGCGAACTTGAAATCGCCATCGAGGGGGTCGTCAGCGTGGCGCGCCCCGGAGTCGCAGTCGTTGTGCCGCCGGGCGCGAGGCACTCTGTACGGGCCTTGACCGACGGGCGCTTGTTCATCGTCGACTGCCCGCGCCGACCGGAGTTCGCAGGCACGCCCAATCCATCCGCAAGCTGAACGAGGAAACTCTGCCGCCGGCAAAAATCTATGAAAATCATCCTCGTCATCATCGTCGCCGCGATCATCGTCGGTTCGTTCTACGCCGATTACAAATGGCGCAAGTGGATGGAAGACCGGCGTCGCGAACGCGAGTAGCGCCCATGCGCGGCTTCGCTTTTTAGCCCTCGTCTTCGCGGCCGGCGGCGGGTTCCCGGCCCGATTTGTGCCATTACAATGGCTTCAGGGAGCTCCAGAATCGTCATGCCCAGTGTTTTTGCCTCTTTCAACCGAAAGCGTTTCCCTCAATCAGGCGTTGTTTTCGGCCTCTTTTCAATCGTGCTACTGGCCGCCGCGGCCACCGGCGCCAGCGCGCAATTCGGCGCTCCGCCCACCACCAAGGTCAACGATCCCGCTGCGCTCAAGCCGCCGGCGGGCGCCCATGTGGCCATCATCGAATTTGAAGATATGGAGTGCCCCGACTGCGCCCGCGCCAATCCGCTGCTGATGGAAGCCGCGGATAAGTACAAGATTCCCTGGGTAAGGCACGATTTTCCGCTGCCGTTTCACACCTGGAGCTTTCAGGCTGCGGTGAACGCCCGCTTCTTCGACACCAAGGGCAAGCGCATGGGCGACGACTACCGGAACTTCATCTTTGCCAATCAGCCGCAGATTGAAACCCTCCCGGATCTGGCGAAGTTTACGCAGCAGTACGCCGATGCACACAAGGTTGAGCTGCCCTTCGCAGTCGATCCCATGGGAAGGCTGGCCGCGGCAGTGAAGGCCGATTATGCCCTGGGCCAGAGAGTCGGCATCGAGCACACGCCCACCATCTGGGTGGTGACCGACGGAGCGCACGCGGCTCCTTTTGTCGAAGTCGTGGACCGCACCAAGCTCTTTCAGCTTATCGATGCCGCCTTGGCCGCAGCGCGGCACTGATTCCGGGTTCCAAACTTCGCGCGGCAGGAACGCGTCTAACAGCCATGGTGAATTCGATGGTCTCCATTCCCCTGGGCCGCATGGGCCAAACTCGTTCCCTGGCTCTGATCGCCGTCCTCGCTCTTGTTGCGCCCATCTTCTCGGCCGCCCAGTTCGGGCCGCCGGCGTCGACGAAGGTTCTCGACGCTTCCCCGCTCAAGCCTCCGCCCGGCGCCCGCGTTGCGATCCTCGAGTTTTCCGACCTCGAGTGCCCCGCCTGCGCCCACGCCAATCCCCTGCTCAAGCAGGCCGCGACGCAATACAAAATTCCGTGGTTGCGTCACGATTTCCTCATCCCGGCTCACGTTTGGTCGCCGCAGGCCGCCGTCAACGCCCGCTGGTTCGACACCCAGGCGAAAGGGCTCGGCGACGAGTACCGCGACCAGATATTTGCCAATCAGCAGTACATTGAGACTCGAGCCGACCTCGACCGGTTCACTCAGAAGTTCGCCCAGTTCTGCAAAGTCAGCCTGCCGTTCTCCATGGATCCTCAGAACAAGCTGATGTACGCGGTGCAGGCCGACGTTGCACTGGGCAAACGCATAGGTGTCGTCAGAACGCCCACCATCTTTATCGTCGTGAACACGGCTGGCGGCCCGCGCTACTTTGAATCGCGCGACCCCGACCACGATCTCTACCAGACGATCGACCAGGCCATGGCCGTGGCCCGGCCCGCATCGGTTAAGACTGCGCACAAGTAGCGCCGCGAATCTACCTCGCCGTGCAGTCGAAGTCCGGGATCAGGCTCGTGCCATTCAACACGAAGCAGGAAGCGCCGTTCATATCGGTGCGGAGCGTGTGGATCTGTGCGGTCTGCAACTCTTCCAACACCTCCTGGCGCGGATGACCGTATCGGTTGTGGAGTCCGCACGAGATGACGGCCCATTGCGGAGCGACGCGAGCCAAAAACTCGGGTCGAGTGGATGTGATGCTCCCGTGATGTCCTACCTTGAGCAGCGTGCTGGCGAGATTGGGCTCGGCCAGCATCGCATGTTCAACCTGCGCTTCCGCATCTCCCTCCAGCATCACCGATGTTGAGCGGTATACCATGTGCAACACCAGCGAGTCGTTATTGGCAGGCTCGGGCCCGGGCTGGTAGTCGGGGAACGGCGCCAGCACTTCAATGCGCGTCGTGCCAAAGTTGAAGGTATCTCCCGAGTGAAAACTGCGCACGCGCGCATGCAGGCTGTACGCTTGGTCGAGAAGCGCGTTGTACTCGCGAAATCGCGGGTTCATTCCCACCCACAACTCGTCGGGATGAAAGTTGCGCAGCACGGCCGGCAGTCCGCCCATGTGGTCGGAGTGCGCATGGCTGAGCACAACCGCATCCAGATGGCGAATGCCTCGCGCCCAAAGCGCCGGCGATACCACCTCCTCGCCGATATCGAAGTCCGGCGCGGCCTGGCGCGGACCGCCCCCAAAGCCCCCGCCATCCACCAGCAGGGTCTTGCCATCCGGCGTGATCAGCAATATGGAGTCGCCCTGCCCCACGTCGATGGCTTCAACCAGCAGGGCGTTATGCGGGTGGTCGATGGGGCGCGGAATGACGGCAACCAGCGCCGCAATCAGCATGGCAGACCAGGCGAGACGGCGCTCGAATCGCGGGCCGCGCGCAAAAAGAATCGCCGCGGCAAGCAGTAAAATGAAGGCCGCCCATTGCCATGCCAGCGGCGTGGCCACGCGTACGTCGCCGAACCGCAACCCGCCGAAGAGACGCACCAGACCTACGCCCAGATGCAGCACGAGAGCCACCACAACGGCTGGAATGGTTGCGGCCGCGGGCCACGCGGCCAGCAACAGAATCGTCAAGAGCGCCGCGGGCATCAGCACCGCCAACAGCGGCAGGATGACGATATTGACGGGCAGGGCAAAAATCGTGATGCGATGAAAGTAAACGGCCATCGGCAAGGCCATAGCCAGCTCCACGATGCATGAAACAATTACCAGTTCGCCCACGCGGATGACAAAGCGCGCGGCCCAGGGAATCGCACGCCGCGTAACCAACGGGCTGGCCGCGGGGCACAGGACGGGAATGTAGCGCAGCAGGTGTCGCGTGGCTGCCACCCTGGGCGGCAGCTTCACGTCGAGCGCCGTGGTCTCGAGGTTGCGCGTGGCTTCAAGATACGGATGAATCGTGGATTGGAGAAGCGGCGCGGCGATGCCGGCGATGACCAGAACTGCGAGCAGCGTCATCTGAAAACTCGAGTCGAAAAGGCTGCGTGGGCTGGCCGCGAGCAGGCAGAGCGTTGCAAACCCGATGGTATTCAACGGGCTCTTTTCGCGGTACAAAAGCCGGCCCAACAGATAAAGCGTCACCATCAGCAGCGACCGTTGAACTGGCGTTGCGAAGCCGGTAAAGAGCGCGTAGGCGAGCGATGCGCCGATAGTAATCAGAGTTGCGGGCACGCGCCCAAGGCGAAGACAGCGCGCGACGAAGAAGATGCATGCCGCAACAATGGCCAGGTGAAAGCCTGAAACCACCAGCATGTGGAAAGAGCCGGTGCGCTCGAACCCGACGCGAAGGTTGTGAGTAAGGTAGGTGCGGTCGCCGGCAACCATGGCGGCAAGCATGATGGCATCGTCTTCAGAGAGACGCAGCGGCGAGGGCAGGTTGCGCATGGCGGCCGGCAGAGCCAGCAGCCGCGCGGTGGTGGCATGCTGCCAGCCCGCGGTGCGGCAAGCCATCGAAGCGAGCAGGGGCAGGCGCGCTGAGCCAAGCCGGGTAATGCGGGCAAAATGGACCGGCGCAGTGGATGTGATTCCCTGGTCGAGCAGATAATCGGCGCGGCTCCAAACGCCAGGGTCGCGATAGATCTCCGGAGTCAGCAGGCGTACATCGGCGCTGATGCGTTCGCCGCAGCGAAATGGTTGAATCGCCGCCGCCGCAGCGCCCGCCGGCCAGCGCACGGTCAATCGTGCTTCGCCGCTGACAGGCGCCTGCCGGTCTTGAGTGTCGGTGACAAATTCCACCGTTGAAACGCGCAGGTCGACGCGCTGCGCAGGCGATTGCGTCGTGGATTCGTCGACGTTTGGCTCGAGTTCGCTACGCAGCGGACCCGTGTCAATGACCGTGCCTTCAACCGTGCGCAGTAGATTGTCAGAGAGAGCGGCGAGCTCCGGCGCAGGCGCCGGCTGCGGCTGCATCAGCGCGCACCACACTCCGAGCAACAGCCACAGCGCCGCCATCGGCGCCCATACGATGCGAGTCGCGCGAAGATTGGCGAGTACGCACAACCCCGCGATCAGTGTAATGGCGATAAGAACCAGACTCGGCCGAAGCCATAGATGACGGGCCACGACGATGCCGCAGGCCAACAGCCACGCAGCATGAAAAAGCGGCACGGCGTCGAGGCCGGTATCTGTCTGCCCTGTGGTGTGCTCCCGTTGCATCGCGGCCCAGATGGAATGTCGCCGTCAAGAGTATCAGGAGTTGTGGCAGTTGCGCATTGCGGGCCGACACTGCAGCCAGCCAATGCAGAGGCAGGAAGTCACCGCCTCAGCCGCACAATCGACTCCAGATGAAACGTCTGCGGAAACAGATCGGCCAGCGTGAGCGATTCGATCGCGTAGCCGCTCCCGATCAGCGCGCGAAGGTCGCGAGCCAGCGTCGCCGGATCGCACGAAACGTAAACCACCGAAGGCGCGGCAATCTTTGCCAGCAGCTTCGCCGACTCCGGATCGAGACCGGTGCGCGGAGGATCAAGTACGATGAGGTCGGGCCGCTGGCCTTGCGGAGCGCGGCGCAGAAAATCCAGCGTGGTTGATTTCACCGCCGATGCATTCGTGCCTGCGAGATTGTGCGCCAGCGCCGACGTCGAAGCCGGCGACGATTCGACGGCAGCCACATGGCTGAAACTCTCGGCCAGCCTCCGCGCGAAGAGTCCCACTCCGGCAAAAAGATCCCACGCCAGCGAACCCGAGTGCCCCGCCGTCACGCGATCGGCGAGCTGATCGACCAGCCAGCGATTCACCTGGAAAAATGCTCCATGATCGACGCGATAATCGAATCCCGCTGCGTCATACGTGAGCGATCCCGCCCCCCAATCCGCGTCAATTCTCCCCGGTCTGCCGTCGCGGCTCACTGCGCTCGACTCGGCGCCTGCAAGCTGCGGAATCTGCGCCGCCAGTGCGCTGCAGATCCGCTCAAAAGGGAACCTCGCCGTGCCGGACGCTGAAATGCCCGCCAGCAACGCCGTCTCGTCCTTGTCGCAAAAAAGCGAAACCTCAGCCGGCCGCGCGGCTGGCTTTAATTCATGCATCAGTCCACCAAGAGCCAGCGCGGCGCGCACCAGCAGCGGCACAGCGATGGGGCACTCGGCGATAGGTACAACTGCGTGCGAGCGCCGGCCGCGGTAGCCGGGTTTGCCATTCCCATCGAAGGCCAGCCGGATGCGGTTGCGATAACCCCACGGCTCGCCTGAGAGCACTTCAATCCGATCGGGAGCGGCCACTCCGGCGCGCTCCAGCGTCTCGCGCAGGATCGCCTGCTTCAAGCCGAGCTGAGCCGCGTATGTCGCGTGCTGGTAGTTGCACCCGCCGCATGTGCCAAAGTGCCGGCAGGCTGGCGCGATGCGGTCGGCCGAGGGCGCAACGATCTCTTCGGCTTCGGCAACCGCGTGGCTGCGCTTGTCCTCAACAATGCGCACGCGCGCCTGCTCGCCGGGCAACGTAAGCGGAACAAAGACGGCCTTGCCCTCGTCGCGCGCCAGAAACGCGCCGCCGTAAATGGGCTTTTCGATCGTGAGGAGCCTCTCGGGCGGCAGCAGTTTTTTGGCAGGCTGCGTCATTGCTGGCTCATGTAGAACAGGCTGAGTCGCGGCAGATTGTAGTTCACCAGCAACTGTTTCTGCACAAACTGGCGCTCCACCTGTCTGAGCTGCACCACGCCCATGCGGCTGCGGTAGGGCGCAAGCTCGCGGGCCGCGTGCTCCTTCAGCGCCACCAGCAACTCTTCGGGCGCGGCCGCCGTCAGCGCGGCGAACAGCTTCTCTTCAAGCACCGTCAGCGAGCGCTCCAGCGATTCAAGATCCGGGCCCTTGTCTGCCGATCCACGTACCTCCGCAGCCAGTTCGCGCAGTCGCGCGGCTGTCGCAGCGCACGCCTCGGGCGCGGCAGCTTGCGCCGATTTGATCGCCTCGGCCGCCGACTCAAGATGCGCCGCCACGCGCTCATGCTCAAAGCCTGTTTCGCGCGGAGGAGCGCTCCCGGGCGCCGTTCCGGCCGCTGCCTCCCGCATCTCTTCGGCGGCTTCCATCACCGCCTGCGCGCACCACCCGAGTCCATTGATCCGGCGCATGCGCGCGCGTTTCTGCCGCGCCTCGTACTTGTCGAAGGCCGCATCAATGCCGCGCAGAACCGCCTCCAGCGGAATGCCCGCCTCGCGCCACGTCTCAATCAGCGCCCAGTCGAGCGTCGAGAGCAGAAGAATCGCCCCGCGCCGCTGCTGAAAGCGCTCTTCGATCTCGGTGAAGTAGTTGAAGTAGTTGCGCAACTTCCGCCTCAGTGCGCCCTGCCCCGCGGCTTTACATTGCGGTTGCGCTCAAACAGGATGCGCAATCCGTCCAGCGTCAGCCGCTCGTCGATCTGCTGAATGTAGCGCGAGTCGGATGCAATCATGGGCGCCAGCCCGCCGGTAGCGATGATGTGCGGCACCGGGGCGCCGAACTCACCCAGGATACGCTCGATGATGCCGTCGACCAGGCCGATATAACCGAAATACAATCCGCTCTGCAGGTGGCCAACCGTGTTGGTTGCGATCACCTTCGCCGGCCGCTTGATGTCCACGCGGCTCAGCCGCGCCGCACGGTTGAATAATGCCTCTGCGCTCAGGCCAAGCCCGGGCGCAATCGCGCCGCCCAGGTACTCGCCCTTGGCGCTGATCACCTCAAACTTGGTGGCCGTGCCAAAGTCCACCACGATGCAGGGGCCGCCGTAGCGCGCGTAGGCTGCCACGCAGTCGGCGATGCGGTCAGCGCCCAGCTCGGTGGGGTTGTCGATCAGCATGGGCAGCCCGGTCTTGACGCCGGGCTCAATAAACAGCGGCTCGATGTGGAAATATTCCTCACACACGCGCCGCAGCGTGGTTTCAACCGGCGGCACAACCGAGGCGATGATGATGTGCGTTACCTGGCTTGGCGCTATGCCGTGCATCTCAAACAGATTCACAAAAAACACGCCGTACTCGTCCACCGTCTGCGCTCGATGCGTGGTCACGCGCCAGTGCGCGGCGAGTTCGGATTTCACCGGGTCGCCCCCTCCCTCGTCATCGAGGCGGTAAAGGCCGAGCACGGTATTGGTGTTGCCGACGTCGAGGGCGAGCAGCATCGAGAAACAGCTCCTAGCCTCTAGCTTCTAGCCTCTAGCTGTACTCTGTCCAGCTTCGGAGCGGAACTCCTTGAACTCCCGGAATCGCTGTACCCCTGCTGAATTCTCAGGCGTCTCTTCCGATCCGTATGGCTCCGGTCTGGGGTCCGCGGGCTACTAGCTAACAGCTAAAAGCTAGGAGCTAGGAGCTAGAAGCTAAAAGCTAGCAGCTGCTTCTCGTATCCCGCCCGTCTGGATCGTCACTACTCCGCCGGCCGTTTCAACCCGGAGAAAGCCGCTCGCGTCAAGCCCGACCGTCGTCCCCATGCAGGCCTGCGGTCCGTGCACCTCAACCAGCCGCCCCCTCACCCAGCTCGATGCGGCTTCAACCCGGGCCGGAATCCGTTTCGCCAGCTCCGGATCGGCAACCGCCGCCGCCTCCCGCTCCAGCGCGCGCAGCAGAGCCGCTAGCAGCGTCTGCCGGCTCACCCGGCGCCCGGCCGCGAGGTCGAGAGATGTGGCCGGGGTTGCCAGGTCGGCCGGAAACGCGCGCTGGTGCACATTGATGCCGATTCCGGCCACCACTGCGTGGAGCAGATCTTTGGAATCGTTTCTTGCTTCAACTAAAATGCCGCCCACCTTCGAGGGGCCGATGAGCAGATCGTTGGGCCAGCGAATGTCGACCGGGAGCCCGGTGACTTCATCAATCGCCTGCGCCGCTGCCAGGCCCGCCGCAAGCGGCAATAGCGGCAACCGGTCGGCGGGCACGGCCAGCCGCAGAACAACGCTTACGTAAAGTCCGTCACCTGCCGCCGAAAGCCATGCGTGCCCCCCACGGCCCCGGCCGGCGGTCTGCTCGTCGGCAATGAAAACCGAACCGTGCGGAGCGGCGGCGCGTGCGGCAGTCAGCGCATCGGAATTGGTCGAGCCTGTGACCGGCGCGTAATGCAGCTTGCCGGCAAAGATGGTTGAGGCTAGCGAGGATTCAAGATCTCCCAAATCGAACACGGCCCTAGCTCGGCTCCGCATCGATCGACATGGAGATATCGGCAGCGCGCGCGGATTGGGTCAGCGCGCCCACGCTGATGAAGTCGACGCCGGTCTCGGCGTAGGCGCGGATGTTGTCGAGCACGATGCCTCCCGACGCCTCCGTCGGAATCCAGCGATTCTCTTTCTTGATGCGCTCGATCGATTGCTTCACCTGCGCGGGCGTCATGTTGCCGAGCAGGATGGCCTCGGCGCCGCCCATGAGCGCCTGCTCAAGCTCCTGCGCCGTACGCACCTCAACCTGCACGCGCTGCCCCGGCTTGCGGGCCTTCAGCGCGCGCTCCAGCACCACCGGTATGCCACCGCCCAGCGAGATGTGATTGTCCTTGATGAGAATGCCGCTGGCCAGATCGATGCGGTGGTTGGTGCCTCCGCCGCAAAGCACCGCATACTTTTCGAGCGCCCTCATGCCCGGCACGGTCTTGCGCGTATCCAGCACCCGCGCATGCGTTCCCTGGATGGCATCGGCGTACTTGCGCGTCAGCGTGGCGATGCCGCTCATGTGCTGCAGGAGATTGAGAATCACGCGCTCGCAGCTCAGCAGCACGCGGGCGTTATGGCGAATCACGGCCAGAACCTGGCCGGCATGCACGCGCACGCCATCGAAGATCTCGGGATGGCTCACGACCTCAAACCGCGTCTGCGCCTCGGGCCTCGGGTCGAGCCGCGCGTAGATTTCAAAGAAGCGCGAAACGGCGCCCAGGCCCGAGACCACCAGCTCTTCGCGGGCGATAATGGAGCCGGCCGCGCGCAACCCGGCATCGATGGTCAGGTTGGTCGTGGCATCGCCGGCAGCTTTGTCTTCAACGAGCGCCTGCTCCAGGATGACATCGATACGGTGGCTCTTCCATTCCATGATTCAGTGCTCGTTAAAGTGGCTTAAATGGCCTTAAGTAGCCCTTAAATGGGCTCATGAGGGGCTTATTTGCCCTTATCTGGGTTTACCAGTAAGTACTGGGACGCTTCTGGTTAGATATTGTTTTCAGTGGTTTAGCCGCCTCCGGGAGTATTTTGGATTGCCGAAAAGGGGGGAGGGGGTGGGGGGTATTTATGTTTTGGGCCGCGAGATGGGCCCCGGGCGACGAAGAAACCGCGCTTCTGCTCATAGGAAGAATTATGCGCCCGACGAGGGAATCAACATGCAAAGAGAGTGCAACGGTTTTCATCTTTCTCCTACTGCCGCAATGGCGCGCTCCTGAAACTCCCGGCATTGTGAAGACGCCGGAGGTTGAAGGAGCCGCGCAAGGGCTTTCTACTCGGGCGGCAAAGCATCGAGTGCGGCCCGGGCTTTCTCGAGCAGCAGCCGGTTCTCCGCCAACTGCTTCTTCCTTCCTTCAACGATATGCGCGGGGGCCTTCCCGGTAAATCCCGGATCGTTCAGTGCCCGCTCATCGTTCGCAACAATCTTTTCAAGCCTCAAGCATTCCTTTGTCAAGCGGTCGCGCTCGGCGGGGAGGTCGGGGATCACTTTGTAGTCGATCCTGACCTCATAGTAGTTGAGGTAACGAAAGACTCCGGGGTCTTGGAGTTCGGTTTCAGAAAACTTCACTGTTGATACCCGCGCCAGTCTCTTGATGACGTTCTGGTTCTCGGAGAACGCCTTCTGGACCGCGTCTGACCGGGGGTGGACTTCGATTTGCACTGGCTCCCTTTCGGGTACACCCCGTTCCTTCCGCATGTTGCGAACATCGCCAATGAGGTTCTGGAGATGGCTCATCTGCCCAAACGCACCCTCATCAAAACCTATGCCGCCCACTTGTCTTTCAAATTCTTCCCTCGATTTCGTCGCTGGATACCGCGTCAACGCGATCGACTTCGCTGGCGGATTCCCATCGTAAACCGCATGCCAAAGCTCTTCCGTCAGGAACGGCATGAAAGGCGACAACAGCCGTAGCGCAGCCTCGAAAACCTGAACGAGCGTCGTTAACGCGGCCGTCGCGTCGCCGGCCTGCTGATCCGCTGACTCGGCGGCTTGCTGTTTCTCGAAGTCCAGCCGCAGCTTCACGATCTCGATATACCAGTCGCAGAAACTGCCCCAGAAAAACTGGTAAATCGCGTTGGCCGCCTCGTCAAAGCGGTAGCTTTCGAGCAGTTCGTTCACCTTGGCCGCGGTCGAGTGCAACTCCGCCACAATCCAGCGAGCTTCAAGCGGCGCATTGGCCGCAGCCGTGGGCATCGAACCAAAGGCGGACGGATCGACGGTGATCCCAACCTCCGCCGCCCGATCCACGTTCATAAAGATGAACCGCGCCGCGTTCCAGATCTTGTTGGCGAAGGCCCGGTAACCCTCGGTCCTCGCCACGTTGAATGCAATATCCGTGCCCGGCGAGGCCATCGAGGCCAGCGTGAACCGCACCGCATCGGTCCCGTACTGCTTCACAATCTCGATCGGGTCGATGACGTTTCCCTTGGTCTTCGACATCTTTTCGCGGTTCGCGTCGCGCACCAGCGCGTGAATGTACACCTCTTTGAACGGCACCGACTCCGCAAGCGGGCGCGGGCTCCCATCCGGCATCGGCACCTCAGCCGAGAACCAGCAGCCCATCATGATCATGCGCGCGACCCAGAAGAAAAGAATGTCGAATCCGGTCACCAGGAGTGAAGTGGGATAGAAAGCGTCGAAGTCCCTGCGGGCTTGCGCCCTTGCCCAGGTCTCAGAATCGAGACCTGGGGCACGTTCCCGGGTCCCCAAATGCGAGGGACCCGGGGCACCCAGATCAGTGGATGGGGCACCCTCCGCAATATTCGGCCAGCCGAACACACTCACCGGCAGCAATCCTGACGAGAACCACGTGTCGAGCACGTCGGTCTCCTGCGTGATCTCGCTCGCGCCGCAGTGCGCGCAGTGCGTGGGGTCGCCGGTCGAGCCGGGCTTCGGCACCGTGATCTGGTGGCAAACCGCGCAGTGCCACGCCGGAATGCGATGCCCCCACCACAACTGCCGCGAGATGCACCAGTCGTGAATGTTTTCCATCCAGTTGAGGTAGGTCTTCTTGTACATCTCCGGCGTGAACCGGATGTGCCCCTCCTCAACAGCGGCAATTGCCTTATCGGCCAGCGGCTGAATCTTCACGAACCACTGCGTCGAAAGCCGCGGCTCAACCACCGTTTTGCAGCGGTCGCAGTGGCCCACGTTGTTGGTGTAATCTTTAACGCCGGCCAAAAGTCCCTGCGCTTCGAGATCGGCCACAACGCGCTTGCGCGCCACGTACCGGTCGAGTCCCGCGTACGCGCCGCCCGCCTGGTTGATGTGCGCGCGGTCGTCCATTACGTTGACCGAGGGCAGATGGCGCCGCATGCCGATGGCAAAATCGTTGGGGTCGTGCGCGGGCGTCACCTTCACCGCGCCGGTGCCGAACTCGCGGCTTACCCACTCGTCCAGAACGATGGGAATCTCCCGATTCATCAGCGGCAGGCGGAGCTTCTTGCCGTGCAGGTGCAGGTAGCGCTCGTCCTGGGGATGAATGGCCACGGCCGTATCGCCGAGCATCGTCTCAGGGCGCGTGGTGGCTACGGTGATGAACACGCCTGAATCCGTCCCGTCGTTATTCAACACGGGGTAGCGGATCTCCCACAGATGCCCTTTGTGCTCGTCGTACACCACTTCCAGGTCGCTGATGGCCGTCTGGCATCGCGGGCACCAGTTCACGATGTAGGCGCCGCGGTAAACCAGCCCCTGCTCGTAGAGGCGCACAAATGCCTCGCGCACGGCCACCGACAGCCGCTCGTCCATGGTGAAGTACTCGCGGCTCCAGTCCACGCTGGCGCCCAGCCGCTTCATCTGGTCGAGAATCGCCCCGCCGTAGTGGCGCTTCCACTCCCAGACCCGCTCGACAAACGCCTCGCGGCCCAGTTTCTGGCGCGACGAGCCCTCCTCGGCCAGTTGCCGCTCCACCATCATCTGCGTGGCGATGCCGGCATGGTCGGTGCCCGGCAGCCAGAGAGCCCTTCGGCCGCTCATCCGCCGCCAGCGGGTGAGGATGTCCATCTCGGTCTGGTTGAGCATGTGGCCCATGTGCAACCGGCCGGTGACATTGGGCGGAGGCAGCAGAATGGTGAAAGCAGACTGGCCGTCCAGGCCTTCCGCCGCTTCGCGGGCCGGAACCGCATCGGCTTTCTTGTCAGGATCGGGCGTGGGAACGGCGAACAGCTTCTCGCGCACCCAGTATTCGGCCCAGTGATCTTCAATCGCAGTCGGGTCGTAGGCTTTAGGCAGATCGTGCGGCATTTTATCCTGGAAGAACCCCTCAAAATCGCGAAAACCACTGTTCAAGCAGGGGTTTTCAAAGCGCGGGGAACCACCCTCAAGGTTAGCAGATTGAGGACGAGCGTTTGCGGTCCGAGGCGCCTCGCACGGCGATGAAACGAAAAGGCCGCACCTTTGTTAGGCGCGGCCCCGTCTCTTGTTCCCTCGTTCCCGGCCTTTAGAACGGATTGAGCTTGCCCAGTCCCTTCTTCTTTTTCTTCTTGCTTGAGGATTCGTCGCTCAGGTCGGTCTTGGCCTTCTTCTTCTTGCCGCTGGCATCGGCAGCCGTGGACTGCGGTGTTTCGCCGGGCTTTACGTCATTCACCTGGGCCGGAGCCACGGCCGGAGCCTCGGTTGCGGGCAGCGCGGTGCTTGCAGGGCCAACCGGCTTCACCAGGGCATTCGGATCGGCAGCCGGTCCGGCTGGAGCAGACGGCGCGCTCAGAATCTCAGCACCTACGCCGGTTCCACCCACGGGCGGAGCCTCCATCTGCAGCGGCGCCTGCGAGGGCTGGTCGCTGCGCGGCGGCTCATTCACTCCGGTGGACGGCGCCGTAACCGCGGTCGCTGGCTTGCCGGGGTTCACGGCCGAGTTAAAAAGTGCCAAATTCTGGTTGGTAATGTCGGGCGCAAGCACACGGTGCGGATCGGTGAGGGTGGGCTCGCCAACGTGAACGGCTTCAACCGTGGTAGGCCCATGCTTGATGATGCCAAGCAAACTGTCGGTAAAGCGCAGAGGTTCGTGGCTCTTTTGCTCCGCGTCGCTTTCGGCCACTGCTTCGTTGGTCGGCACGGGGATGGGCCGATTCATGGCCACCAGGCGGTCGCGGGCATCATCAGTGTGCGGATACATCGGGTAACGCGTGATCACCTTGTCGTAGGCCTGCGCGGCCTTGTCCTGGTAGATGGCCACCAGCCGCTCGCGCACAGCGCCCGGCACGCGCGGCGCGACTTGAATATTGTGCGCCTCCAGAGCATACGCATCGCCGATGCCGATCAGCACCTGGTCGCTCTTGGAGTACAGGGGATAGGTGTCTGAAACGGTCTCAAGGCGTGCGATGGCGGCGTTGACATTCTCACGGCTCTCATAAAAGAAGCCGATCTCAGCCTCGCGCTCGGCCAGCACCTCCTGCACGTCGCGCAGTCTTTGCTTGGCGCGTGGCACCAGCGTTGAGTCGGGGAACAGGTTGATCATGTTCCGGTATTCGTGCTCGGCCTGCTGGACATTGGTGAAGTCTCGGTCCGGCTTCTCCATCTGCTGGTAATAGATATCGGCCACCTTCATCTGGGCCTCGGCCGCTTCAGGCGCGTCGGGGAAGAAGGTGATGAAGTCCTTGTATTCGGCCTCGGCCTGCGTCAGCGCCGCGGAACCGCCTTCCTTGAACCAGGTGTCGCCCACTGAGAGCTTGGCCCTCATCCGATATTCCGACTCGGGGTAGGTGTTCAGCAGGGTCTGCAGGTCGAGGCGCGCCACGTCGTAACGGCCCTTTTTCATGGCCGTCATGGCCTTGTCGTACAGCTCCTTGTCGGGCTGCTTCGACTGCACGCCGGCCAGCGGGTTCACGTTGAGGTCGTAGGCTTTCTTTTTCTTCGGCTTTTTGGCCTCAGCGGCAGCGCCGGCAACAAAAAGCACGGCGAGCGCCACTGCGGAAACTCTCATCAACAACCGGTTCATACTACCTCGATGCCGCCGGCGGTTGAGGGGGTGTGGCCGCCTGCGTTCTAGCTTGCTGTTTCTTCTGAATCTTACGTTGCCACTCTGTCTTACTGGCCACCCGGCACTTGCGCCGTCTCAGAACTCTTCCGCCGCCTTCTTCGCGGCCGCCAGCAGTTCTCTCGCGTCCTGCTCCGGTTTGCCGGCCCCAAAAACGGCATTCCCGGCAACCAGCAGCTCCGCACCTGCTTTGACGACCTGGGCCACCGTATCGTGAGCCACGCCGCCGTCCACTTCGATTCTAAATGCCAGCCCCAGCTCCCGGCGCAACTCCGCCAGCCGGCGAATTTTGTCCAGGCTGAAGGGGATGAACTCCTGCCCGCCGAACCCGGGATTGACGCTCATCACCAGCACGTGGTGCACCATGGGCAGAATTTCAATCAGCAGATCGACCCTCGTGGCCGGATTGACCACCACCCCCGGCTTCATGCCGTGGTGAATGATCATCTCCAGCGTCCGGTGCAGGTGGATGCATGCCTCGTAGTGCACGCTCACCCAGTCGGCGCCAGCCTCGGCAAACGCCCCAACGTACTCGTTGGGATTGTCGATCATCAGATGGCAGTCGAGCGGCAGCTTTGTGAACCTGCGCAGGCTCTTCACCACCGGCGGGCCAATGGTAATGTTGGGCACAAAGTGGCCGTCCATCACGTCCACGTGGATGACCGTGCCGCCGCCCCGCTCGGCCGCCGCGATCTGGTCGGCCAGGTGCGCAAAATCCGCTGAAAGTATCGATGGTGCAAGCTCAACCATGGCTGTTGCGCGCACAACTCCCTGCGGGGACAGTTTATCAGTGCGGGCGGGTGCGATGTGCGGTTCAGCGGCCCCTATTCGGTTAACGGCCCGGCGGGTTGCGGCCATCGCCACGAAAGGAGCCCACAGTGGCGGCGGCCTTGATCCAGGACTCACGGAAGCGGACCACCTTGATGGTCAATCGCTGCCAGCTATAGGCTACGACGATACGGCCGCGGGCATCTTCGACGACCGTGGGATAACTGTACTCGTCGTGGCCCGGCGGCGAATTCCACTCCTTGGTAGCCGTGTCGCCAGTTTCAAGATCGCGAACCCAGGGCCAGGTTCTGCCATCGTCCAGCGACAGCGCAATGCTGAGCGGTTTGCGCGGCCCGGAGACCCGCCTGCCGTTCGCCAGATACGGTGCGTTGTTATCGAAGGCTATGACCAGATGGCCGTTGCGCAGGCGGAAGGCTTGCACCGACGCGTTGTTATTGGGCAGTTGAGTGGGCTGGGGAGAGCTCCATTTGCAGCCGTCAGCCGAGGTGGCGCGGTAAATCCAGTCCGATTCGAGGCTCCGGAAGAACGCGATGTACGCTCCCGTTCTGTCGTGGACAACCGAGGGCTGCGTGAGCAGGCCGTTGGTGCCGGGCACGGCGCACTCATGCCACGTTCTGCCCTCGTCGGTGGAAACCTTGAAGGCGGAGTAGTTGAGGCTGCGTTCGCCTGTGAGCCCGGGGCCCGGCGTAAAGGAGACGGGAAGAACCCACCGGCCCTCATCGAGCAACGGCGGGTGCCGGGTGAACGAACCGGGCTCGGCGAAGAGCAACGAAGGCGCGGTCCATGTGATTCCGTTGTCGGTGGAGATGAGTGACCAGACCTGTGCGTCGCCCTGGCCCCGGTTCGCGGTTTGCGCCGTATGCAGGAGCCACAGGCGGCCATCGTGCGACTGAAAGGCAACCGGGTTTTGATAGGATTTGCCAGGCTGGTGGTCGATAAGCCGGGTTTGGGTCCAGCGATTCGACCCGGCCGGGAGCCGGGACATCAGAATAGATACGCCAGACTCGCCCTCCCATGCGCCCGAGAACCAAAAACAAAGCAGGTCGCCATTGGCGAGTCGGAGCAGATTGGCCGCATGCGAGGAGGCGAACAATGCGGGGAGATAGGCGGTTTCCGTTCCTGCCAGCGTGGAATCCGGCGCTGCGGGGCGAAACTGGCCATCGAATCCGGCGTGGGCATCTGCGTTGCCGGCTTCCCGCGGCCCGGCGCAGACTCCCAGGCCAATCGAGAGCGCAAAGATCGCTGCAAAGAGTTGAACCCGCGGCGAGCGCATGATTTTGGATTGTATCGCCGCTGGGATTGAATTTCCGGGCACGAATGCTTGTTAACCCACGTCCGTCGCCGGCATCCCCGCAGTCACGCGCCCGGCCGCCGCAATCCAGCCGGCCAGGTGCGCAAAATCCGTTGAGAGTATCGATGGACAAAGCTCGATCATGGCTGTTGCGCGCACAACTCCCTGCGGGGACAGTTTCAAGGTGGCACGCGGTACGGCTTTCAGTGGTTTTGCGATCCGTTTGATGTCCTCTGATCAAGAGTCTTTGCCGGGCTGCCCTTGGCCCTGGCTTCCGAGCGGCGGCTGAATTCCCTTCGCCGCCACTCTCCCAATCCCTCGCAGGATCGCCCGGATCGGCCAGCGATCTTCTGCGTCGGGAAAGAAGATCTCGCCCGTTCGCTTGGCCTCAGGCCGGTAATACCAGCGTTTGAGCAGCGCCAGATGCCCCTGCCGCACCGTCGCCGTCGGCGTTTCCCGAGTCGCCGAAAGCGCCGCCAGCACCTCTTCAAGCCGCGCCTCCAGCATCGTGCGATGCGCCTTTCCCTTAGTCCTTACGTCCCTGATCCCTGATCCCTGCTCTTCTACTCCCTGTTCCCTATTCCCTATTCCCTGTTCTTCGACCACTGCTTCTATCGCCATCGGCTGCGCGAACAGCGACGTCGACCCCGACTGCTCGTTCTGAATCCTCATTCCGACAGTCGAAAACGCCGCCGGCCCTCTTAGCCGGCCACCCTCAAAAAGGAACACATGTACCTCGTACATGCGCGCTGAAGCCGGGGCCCCCAGCGACAGGTCTTCGTCGCTGGGGTGGGAACGCGCAGTTGGCCCCACCGCAGGTGGCGCCGCCTGCTGCAGGATCACGGCCCTTAGCCGGCTCATCGGCCTTACCAGCTCAGAAGCCAGCGCCCTCACTCCCTCAACCCGCTGCACCTGCGCGTGAATCGCCGCTGCCGCCTCAAACTCAAGATCCGCCGAGGCCTGTTCACGCTGGGCCCGCAGCGTCACCAGCCGGCTGTCGCCGCGCGTTGCAAAAAAGCTCTCCACTGCCGCCGACTCTTCTGCGTAGCGCTCATCCGTGCAGCCCTTGAAGCAGGGCGCCAGGCACATCTTCATCTCGGAGTAGACGCACCCCGGAAACGCCGGATCGGGATTCAGGTCGTCAACGCAGCGGCGCAACAGAAAGAGCTTGAGCGCTTCGTCCACGTATCGCTCGGCCGCCGCCCGCGACTGGAACGGCCCATAAGCCCAGTCGCCCTCGCGCTGGCTGGGCCGGTGCGTCACCACTACGCGCGGATACTGGTTCGACCCCAGAAACCGCACAAACGCCGGCGCGCGCAGGTGCATCCTCTCCAGCGCTTTTGCGCCATAGATCTCTTCCAAAAGTGAAAACTGCGCGAGCAACGACTCGAACTCCGAGCCCGTTAGTTGCCACGCAATGCGACGAACGCGGCCGGCCAATTGCAGCCGCCGCGGATGCTTCTCAGAAGGCTGCAGCAGCCGCTCCAGCCGCCCGCGCAAGTTCGGAGTCCGCCCTATATACGGCTCGGCGTGTTCATCGGCGCCATAAAGCGCAAACACGGCCGGCTCCCGCGGCAGTTGCGCCAGCGCAGCCTTCGCATCGGCCGGATCGAACGAAATGGATTGGAGATCGGTCGGCACTAGCCGCGGTCACCTCGTGGCGCACGTCACAACCAAATGTGTTCAGTGAGATTGTACGGCGAGGCGCGCGCAGCCGAGGACAACCATTCTCAGGGATTCGCATCAGACGCAAGTGAACCGCAATAAGGAAGAGGTGGTATCGTGAGCAAGCTCGAACTAATTCTCACCTCTGCGCTTCTCTTCGTTTTTCCAACCTGCGGTCTGGCGGGTCCCATTCAGGCAGCACCCTCGCTGCCCTCTGCCGGAGATTCTTCTTCAATCGTTCTCTCCGCGGGGACCAAAGTGGAATTACTCCTTACGCGGCCGGTCTGGGCCGCGACGGCGAGGGCAGGCGACGCGTTCTATGCGCAGGCGTCGTTTCCGGTGGCTACGGGAGCGGGAATCGCGATTCCTGCGGGGACTTATGTGCAAGGAACGATCGAGAGCGTGGCACGGCCCACGCGTCGTAAGAATCGCGCCGAGATTGACATTCTGTTTACGAAGATCGTATTTGCCGATGGATATGTGGTGGCGCTGCCGGGCGATGTAAACGCGGCGGGCGCGACGCCGGGCGTTTCCCCGGCAGCCGTTTCCGGGAGTGCAGACGCAGAGACATTGATTGCGATCACCGTGCAGGCCAGCGCGGCGAACGACCTGCTGCTCGACAACGGCGCCGAAGTGGAAATGACGCTGGGAGCGCCTCTCGCGCTGGACCCAAAACAGATTGCGCAGGCCATTCCGCTTTCGCGTACGCCGCAGCCGGGACAACTCAAATCTGCCACTCGCTGCCGGAACATTCCCGGCAGTCCAGGCACGCCGGGAACTTCCGACACGGTGATTCCCGGCACGCCCGGCACGCCCTCCACAACAATTCCGGGAGGACCCGGAATGCCGGACATAACCATTCCGGGAACTCCGGGCACTCCGCCCACAGTAATCCCAGGAACGCCGGGGACGCCGGGAACGCCTGATTATATTTGTCCGGCCGCGCCGATGGTGATCTCCTGCGCACCGGTCGCGAAGAACAAACAACCGCTCACATCGCAGCCCGTGGCGGCACGCTGAAGCGCAGCATCCCGCTCGAAGGACGTTTTGGAAGGAAGACGATCCCATGTTCGTTCAATCCATTACCGCACTCATGATTGCTTCTCTCTCGATCGCGCAGACTCCGGTTCCGGCTCCGGCGCCACCCGCGCAGCAGATACCGGCGCCGCCCACTGCACCAGCCATCACTGTGCCGGCGGGAACGTTGGTTCCGCTCACGCTGATGAATGCCGTAAAGAGCAAGTCGACAAAGCCCGGAGACCAGGTGCGCGCGATGGTGGCGTTTCCGGTGACGGTCGGATCGAGGCTTGCGATCCCGCCGGGAACCTTCGCGGAAGGAACAGTGATTCAGGTGACCGCGCGCTCGCTGGGCAACCAGGCGCCGACTATTCGTATTCATTTCACGCGGCTGCTGTTTACCAACGGGTACTCGGTGGCGCTGAATGGCGAGAATACGCAGTCGTTTCTGCTGCCCGTGGAGGACAAAGGCTCGACCGTTGAAGTGGCGGAGCTGACGCCGATGAGCTTTCCGGGCGCACATTTTGCCATGGGCGAGGGACAACAGACAACTCTACCGCCGCTTCCTCAGGTTGGCCCGTCGAAGGCTGTGGTTATCGGGGCCACAACAGGTGGCTTTGCGGCCTTCACAATCGGGATGCTGCTGTGGTCGCACCACCACGCAAACAGCTACGACTTCGTGGTTTTCGATCTGGGATGGCAGTTCCAGATGATGCTCGACAATCCAGTGGTGCTGGATGCGGCGCAGATTCCTGCGACGGCCTCCTAGCTTGCCTGACTTCACCGCCCCGCTGACTCGCTGACTTGCTAACTCCGCTAGCGCCGCTGCTAACTTCCCGCGATCGTCATCCCGTCAATTCTGAGCGTGGGCGATGCAATCGCCGCGCGGAACTCCAGGTCGCTGCCGATTGCGGTGATGTTTCTCAGCATCTCGCCCAGATTCCCGGCAATCGTAACCTCTTCCACCGCGTGTGTCAGCTCTCCGTTCTCGATCCACAATCCCGTTGCACCGCGCGAATAGTCGCCGGTCACCACGTTCACGCCAAAGCCCATCAGGCTGGTCACATACAAGCCCGCCTTGAGCTCTCCGAGCATTTTCTCTTTGGAGTAGCACCCGGGTTGAACGAACAGGTTCCCGCACCCGATACCCGGCGCGCCGGCCAGTCCACGCGCCGCGTTGTGCGTCGACTTCATTCCCAGCTTGCGCGCCGTGTAGGTGTTCAGCAGGTAGCTCTTCAGCACGCCCTGCTCGATCACCACCGTTCGACGAGAAGGCAGCCCTTCCGCATCAAACGGCGAGGTGCCGAATCCGGCCGCGCCATTGGGCAGCACCATCAGGTTGTCGTCGATGAGAGTCAGTGCCGGCGCAGCAATCGTCTCGCCCAGCTTTCCCGCCAAAAACGACGCACCGCGCCAGATTGCGTCGCCTGAAACCGCCTCGAAGAGTGAGCCGATCAGCGTCCGCGCAGCCTCGGGCGAGAACACGATCGGCACACGCTGCGTTGGCACCCGGCGCGCTCCCAGCCGTCGCAGCGTTCGACGTGCTGCTTCAGCCCCTACGGCTTCAGGGCTTTCGAGGTCCGCGAATCTCCGCGCGCTCGACCACCAGCCGTCCCGCTGCATCTTTCCGTCGGCATCCGTGGCCAGCGGTGCAGCGCTCACGCCTGCGTAGCTCGAGCGGTAGCCGCCCACAAACCCGCGCGAGTTGGCCATCGCGCGCCGGCCGGTCGAGGCGTCAAAGCTGCCCCCGTCTGAGTTGATGATCCTCGGGTCCGCTTTGAGCGCCGCAGCCTCGCATCGGCGCGCCCACTCAACCCGCTCAGCCGCCGGCAGCGAATAGACGTCGTCGAAGTAGAGATGCAGATCGTCCGCGCTTGAAGCTTCGCCCGGCGTTGCGCCGAACTCCCCGGCGTCGAATTCCGCCGCTTCAGGCAGGCCCGCGTAAGGATCCTCCTCGGTGATGCGCGCCAGCGCCATCGCGCCTTCCACCAGCTTGTGGACCCCGGCTGGAGTCAGATCGCTGGTCGAGGTCGATGCCGACCGCTTACCCGCGAAAACGCGCAATCCCAGCGCCCGCGAGCCCGACTCGGTGATCGTTTCAACCTCGCCCATGCGCACATTCACACTGAACTCGTCGCCCTCGCGCGCCACCGCCTCGGCGTCCGTGGCCCCGGCCTTCATGGCCTCGGCCACCACATCAGTCACAAGCGATCGAAGATCGATCTCATTCTCAGCCGGCGTTGGAGCGGTTTGGGCCATGGGTCAAAGGTAACAAACCTGCTTGCAGTTCGGAGGCATTCAGCGGAGCCCTGTATCAGGACATGACTTTAGAGCTTGCTGAAAAAAGCCTGCAGAAGGGAGTTTTATAAAAAGGTTCGACTTTAGTCAGGCCGCAAATGCTTCCCTCTCGGCGTTGGGCTGCTAAAGCCCGCACTCATTTGGGAGCTTATCGCACGAGTGAACCCATGCCCTGTCACAAAAACCTGGCGTAATGGTTTGTGCTATCCCAGGTCCGAAAATCCCGATCCTTCGACTTTGCTCAGGGCAGGTTCTGGGGCACCCACCATTCTTGCGTGGTCAACTTCCTCAGGGGCTAGACGCGGCGGCTATTTTGTATCGCTCTGAATAATCTCAGACGAGCCATTCAAAAGCGCAGGGTCGATCTCGGCAATATCGACGCGGTAGCTCACGGTCTTCGCAGTCGGGAAGTCGGCCGGGACGTTCTGCGTCACTTTGCCTGTCGCCACCCACTCGGTTCCGCGCTGGAAGACGGTCATGAATCCCACGCAGCTCAGGGCAAAAACGTCGTGGCCCATCGGTATGTGGAAGATGCGTCCCTTGCCGTAACTGAGCACCATCAGCATCGGCTCCTCCTCACCCGAGCCGCGATTCTTCAGGTCGGAGTGCGCCGTGGCCAGCACCGTCATATTCTTGCCCGGCCCGCGCAACATGCCGTAGAGCTCGTCGGTAGCGTGCATCCAAACCGGCGGCAGCCCGCGCATGATGGGGTGATTCGCAACGCGTGTGGTCACCTGAAACGGCAGCCGTTGCCCATGCTGGCCGGCAGGGCCGGGCCGGTTGTCTGAAACCACTTGCCCATCTTTCCAATACCAGTACGGGCCGGCATTCTGGTTGCGATTGCGCCATCCGCCAATGCCAATCATCAGGTTATACGCCGGCCAATTGGGGAATGAATTGTCGGCCGCGTGCACAATCACCAGGCCGCCGCCGCCGCTCACATATTGCTCGAACTCGGACTTGAGCCCGGCAGGCCAGTCGGGCCCATCGTAGTTCATCACCAGGGCCTTGTATTGCGCAAAGTTGGGGTTGAAGCCGGTGAAGTCGCCGTCGGAGGGCGGAGCGGTGATTACGGCAACGTCGAACAGGCCCGTTTCTTCAAGCTCCAGCTTGAGCACCTGCGTGGTGAGCTTCCAGTTGTGGTAGGCCCCGCCGCTCTGGCCGTCGACGATCGCAACGGGAATGCGATTTGCGGTGCGGGTTTGCGCCAGCGCCGGCATTGTCACCAGCAGCAGGAGAAGGAGATGTTTCATGGATTCATCCTCGACAGAATGATAGCGGACCGGAACCAGGGGGCCTGGAGATTGAGGAACAAGGGAGGAGGCATAAGTGATCAAGTTGGCAGAATGCGATAGAATCCGGCACATCCCCCGGGTTGTGACCGATTCGCCTGACCCGATGACTTCTTCCCCGCGCCGAGACTTTCGCGGTTATCGAACCAGAGAATGGAGGACAGAATGCCGAACATGGAGCCGCGCGTGCGGCAGAACTACATAGCTATCCTGGTGGCGGCTATCGCCAACTTCCTGATCGAAGCCGGCTGGTATTCCTATTTCCAGCAACCGTGGCTGGACGGCATAGGCCGCTCGCGAGAGTGGCTTATGAACCAAGGCGTGAATCCCGCCCTGCAATACGGCGTCGCATTGATCGCGAGCGCAGTGGTTGCCACCGCCATCTCATGCGTCACGCAGATTACCGGTCCTCAAACGGCTTTTCGTGGAGCAAAGGCAGGAGCTTTGCTCGGGCTCGGCTTCGTGCTGCCTATTTGGGCAACCGAATACGCCTTTGAAGTCCGCACCTACGCCCTGTTCGCGATCAACACGGGTTGCTGGCTGCTGGGCATGATCGTCATGGGTGCGATTACCGGCGCCTGGAAGAAAAAATAGTCGCGCGCTAATCCGGCGGCGGATAAAACGGCAGCTTGTCGTTCTTTTCGTTGGCGCGCTTTACCGTTGCGTCGTCGAAGAGCAGCGCGGGAGCAATCACCGTCTCCGGCACCTCGCCAAAGCTGTTTGCCACAAACAGGTCCTTGCCGGCCTCTTCAATACTTGAACGCAGCGCGCGTATGTCGATATCAGCGAGCGCAGCCCCGCGAACCAGTTGGCGTTTGCCATCGGGAGTGACGCGGTAAAGCAGCCGCGGGTTGCGCGCACCGGCCAACGTCTCAGCATAGTAAACGCTCGGCAGGCCTCGCTCTTTAGCCATGTCAAGCAGCTTCTGGTTCAGCTCTGCATCGCTCAATCCATTCGCGGCCGTCACCTTCAGTACGCCGATCGCTGGCCGCGCCCCCGTGGTGAGCCCCGCGCGTCCGTGCCCGTTCGACGCCGGAAAATCCTTCACCGGCTCGCGGCCGAGGAGGTAATTCACCAGCCGTCCTTCGGTCACCAGCTTTACCGTTTGCGCGGCCACGCCCTCGTCGTCAACAGCGTATGCGCCGAGAAGCCCCTTGCCATTGAAAGTCTTGAGCGAAGGATCATCGACGACGTCCATGAAGTCGGGCATCACGCGCGCCTGGTAGCTGGAGGCAAAGGGACCATTGGTACGCGCCTCTGTGCCCAGCTTGGGGCGCGTGGCCGTTACTGAGCCGGCCAGAAGCGATCGCAACGTGTCGGCCCCGGCATCGGCGCTCATCAGCAGCGGCCCGTGATATTCCTCTTCAACCAGGGGCGCCTTGCGCAGATCGCCAAGCGAAACGATCTCTGCCACGGCGTGCTTGTTGAATGTGTCTTCGGGTTCGAGATCCGACGGCGAAGTCCCCGCCGAAGAATACGAACGATCAAGCCGCATGCCGTCGCCGGCCTGGGTTCCGGCCTGGAACGACGTCTCATATTCGGTTGATGACTTGCGCACAATCGTTCCCTCGCTCGTCGCCAGCCACGTGGTAACGGCACGCGCGCGGAAATCGGAAGTGCAGTACTGCAGGTCCTGCTTGTCTGCTCTTACCGTGGCATCGGTGCGGTAGAGGCCGCTGGTGCGGGCAACGCGCTCTGCCCAGGCGGCCCCGTCCACATTCAGCCGTGCCGGTTCAGCCAGCGAGATCAGCGGCTTCTCCTGGCTGAAGTCGTCGGCCTGGGGAGGCGTTTGCACCTGTTTGAGAGCGGCCTGTTTTTGCGCGTAGGCTGCGAGGGCATTTTTGTAGGCCTCATCGGTCGCCATCCACAGCGCAGAACGGATTGCAATTGGGTCGTCGTCAAGACCGGTCAACTCAACTGCGCCGTCGCCGCGTCCGCCGCTCGAGTCGGTTTTGTAGTCGCCCACGCGCACGATGACGCGCGCGACTCGTTCATGACTCAGCGAAGAGCCCTCGGTCGCTCCGAACTCGGCCCGGGTCTCAAAGTCGTCGAGGCCCTCGATGCGGTACTGGATAAAGAACGGCTTGGCGAAGCCCTGCAGCTGGAGCTCGCTTCTGCTGCGGTCAAGCTCGGTCAGCATGGCCTTGATCACGGGGTCCTTTTCGGCATCGGCGCGGTTGAGCTGGGCCGGCGCGAGCGGAACAACGACGAGAGAGGCTGCGAACAGAGCCGTTGCAAATGTGCGGTTCATTGGGTCTCCTTGTTCGCGGGAACATCAGCGCCCGGCTTGGGCAATATTGGCGGCCGCGCCGTTCCCTGCTTTTCGCGCTGGGTTTCAAGATCGCTCAGCAGCATGGCGGGCGCAACCGCGCTCACCGGAATGGTTCCCGATTCGGCGCCGCACTCGCCGTTGAAGACCTCGTCCCTGTCGCCGGTGGCGAGAATGCTCTTCATGGCCGCCAGCGGCGTTCCCACAATGCTTACGCCGCGCACCAGTTCATCGGGCCGCCCGTCCACATACACGCGCCACACCACAAGCGGGACGACTGAAAAGGCCTGGGGTGAATCGCGCGTAGTGACGGCAAACCCCGACGAGATGTCTTCGAAGTAAAGTCCATAGGGCTTACCCTGTTTCCTGGCCTCGTCAATCAACTGCTGCCGCAATTTGGCTTCCGGCAGCTTGTTGGTGGAGGTGACAATCAGGTTGCCCTGGCGCCCGGTCGGTATATGTCCCGACTCCGCGCGCCCGTGGCCATTTGAAGAGCTGAAGCTCGCGATGGGCAGGCGCGACATGAGGAATGTCTTCAGCACGCCATCCTGGATAAGATCGACGCGCCGGGCTTTCTCGCCTTCGTCGTCATATTCGTAGCGACCGCTTAGCCACGTGTTCGCATACTTGGTCATGGTGGGATCGTCGGCCACGGAGAGAAATGCGGGCAGCACCGGCTGACCCACGTCCTTGGTGAATGTCTGTCCTTCCTCGTCGCCGCGCTGCCGCTGGCCCTCGAGCCGATGGCCAAGCACCTCGTGGAAGAACACCGCTGCCGCGCGGCCCGAGAGCAGCGCCGGCCCATTGAAGGGCTCGGTGACCGGCGCCTTGCGCAATGCTTCAAGGCTCTTGCCAAGTTCGCGAATGGCGGCTTCCATTACATTCTGCGAAGGCAGCCCATCCACCGTTTCCGCTTCAAAGGTCTGGTCGCGGAAGAGGTCCATGCCGTCGTCGGCGCGCGTAACCGCAATCGCCACCAGCCGCGCCTGCAGGTGCGGCGCGACGATCTTCGACCCTTCAGACGATGCGTAATAGTCGGTCTCGTTCTGCACATTCAGAATCACCGCGTTCTGGTAGACGTCGGGGAACTCGCGAAAGACGGCGGAGAGCGCCCGCGCGCGTTTTTCCCACGCTGCGCGATCGACCGCTGCCGGCGGCGCGACCTCGCCGATGTGCGTCTGCGGTTCTTCCTTGCTGAAGTCCGGCGAAGTATCCTCTTCCTTCGCCCTTACCTCGGCTTCAGTCTTTACGCGCAGGTAGTTGTCAAGCGCATTGCCGTAGCCGGTGTTGGTTGCCAGCCACAGTGACCGGGCCAGGGCCTCGCGGTCGTCCACGATGGGCAGTTGCAGGCTGTTGACGGCGGAGGCGCGATGGTCGCCGTGCGTATTGTCGAGCGCAGGGCTGCCCACCCGCACCTGCACATCGGCAACGCGCATGCGGTTCGCAGTGCTGAGGGTGAGCGCGCCATACTGCGCACGGATGGTGACATAGCTCGCGTCGCTCACTGCATAACTGAGGAAGTACGGCGGCAGTTGCTTGTCGGCGCCCGCATTACCGGTGGCCTGCTTGCCCAGTTGCGAGTAGGCGCGCTGCAACTCCTGGCTCATGGTTTCGAGAATCACCGGCGTGGCCTGCTGCGCCCCCGCGGCCTTGAGAGTTACAACCAATAAGAAGAGAGCGGCAGCCGCCAAAGTCCTGGAACCGAAGCCGCGTTTATGCGAGAAAACAAGGGGTGGTTTGTACATGAGCCTGAAGAAACCCGCTAATTGCATGTATGCTCGATTGTCGCAGACTTGGCCGGGGATGGGAGGCGCAGAATGAGATTCCGGGAGTGGTGGTTGGTTGTTGGCATTCTTACGCTGGTTCTGGCGGGTGCGAACCCGTCCCCTGTCAGAGCCCAGCCGACGGCGGAGGGGCCGCAGGCGTCAACCTCGGCCGACGAGGGCTCGGCCAATCAGCCCGCAGCCAGCCAGCAGGCCTACACGCTCCCTCCCGGCAAGCTGGCCAAGGCCATTGACCTCAGCCGCATCCGCAACATTCTGAATATCGTTGGATCGCTGTGGCAGATCGCCATTCTATGGCTGCTGCTGGCCTCGCGCGCCGCGGCCGGGCTTGAGCGAGAGATCGAGCGCATCGCATCGCACCGGTGGGCACAAGGGATCTTCTTCTTCGCCGCGTTCTTTATCATCCTCTGGCTCTCGGGCCTGCCGCTGAACATGTTCGGGCATTACGTCGAGCGCAGCTACCAGATCAGCGTGCAATCGTGGGCCGACTGGTTCAGCGACGATGCCAAGGAGCTGGGGTTCGCCATCGCCATCACCACGCCGCTGCTTCTTCTCTTCAACTGGATCGTGCGCCGGTGGCCGCGCCGCTACTGGCTGGGCGCATGGGTTGTCACGCTGCCCATCCTGGTGATCGTCTTTTTTGTGGAACCGTTGATCGAGCCGTTCTTTGAGAAGTTCGAACCGCTCCAGGCGCACGACCCCGCCCTGGTTGCCGACCTCGAAAAGGTGGTGGCTCGAACCGGCACCCAGATTCCGCCCAGCCGCATGTACCTGATGAAGGCCAGCCTGAAGACCAATGGCCTGAACGCCTATGTGACCGGCATCGGCGCCACCAAGCGCATTGTGGTCTGGGACACGACGGCCGGGCGCATTCCGAACGACGAGATTCTGTTCATCTTCGCGCACGAGTGCGGGCATTATGTGTTGCATCACCTGCCCAAGGGGATAGCTTTGACGGCGGGTTTTCTCTTTTTCGTCTACTGGTTTTGCGCCTGGTTTGCGGGGTGGATGGCTGGCCGTTGGGGAACGGGGTGGGGCGCGACGGATCCGGGGACGCGGACCGGGTTTCTGCTGGTGCTGCTGGCGATTTCGATTGCCATGTTTCTAGTGCAACCGGTGGAGAACGCCGTCAGCCGCCACTTCGAACACCAGGCCGATGTCTTTGGGCAGGAGGCGATCCACGGAATTGTGGCTGACCCGCAGAAAACGGCGGTGGCTGCCTTCAACGATTTGGGCAAGGCATGGCTCGACGACCCGAATCCCAACCCTTTCATCGAGTTCTGGCTCTTCAGCCATCCCAGCACGCAGCATCGGGCGGAGTTTGCGGAGCACTACGACCCGTGGGCGAATGGCGGGCGGGGGGAGTTTTTTGCGAAGTGAGTCGAGGCGCAAAGGCGGCCGACGGCGGTCCTGACCGAGCAGCATGGAAGAGATGGGGAGTGAAGAGGGGTTAGGACGGCTGGATCCGTCGGAATCCGCGCAAAAGGGCAAGCTGCTCCTCCCCTCGGCGCGTTAGTCTCCAGACGACAACTTGGTATGGGATCGGGTCCGACTTAGGTTGGGGGAAGCTGCTAGCAACGTTTAAGTAGGCGGATACGTTCATCATCAAGCTGTAATCGGGCATTGGTTCCTTGTATCGATCCTCTAGGACCTCCTCAATTAGACCCAAGCCCGTAAACTGCCGGTATATATCTCTTTTGGCTGATCGAAGGCAGGTGAGATCCATTCTCCTACGGGCCAGGTCTTCTACGGCAATCTCGCGCCAAGTTCCGCGCAAATCCTGATCGGGGATTTTTGACGCGAGCAGAAGGAACAGCCTTGGCTCTACGTCAGCTGAGTCGAGCCTAGAGCTCCCGCCAAAATAAAGCGCACTCAGCAGCTCGTCCCAATTAGTGTGGAGTTGCGTAACGTCAGGCGGAAAACTAATCTCCGTGGCAGACTCGCTACCGTCTAATCGGAGTGAGCTTACCAATCTCTTTACGTCAATCGCCCAGGATACTGCGTCCTGCCCTTGGCCAAGACGCGCCGCTGCTTCGTTGCGCGACGATCTGAGCTCGCCGTTTTCGGCCTCGAGCGAAATGACCTTGTTCAAGAGACCTCTGATCTCTTCGAGGTCCTCGCGCTTTGACTGCCCTGCTGGGATCCAGCCGCGCTTCGGGTCAACCCTAAATTGATAGTTGAGCGACTGTAAGACTTGCGATTTAAGCTCGTCTGGGTTGCTGTAGTGCTTTACTAGGCGAGACTTCTTCGCCTTCTCTTTGAACTGCTCAAGCCTCGCACGTCCTTCGGCCTCAGCTTCGCATTTGTGAAACTCCAGCTTTGAGGGGTCCTTTATGAGAAAGGCCAAGATCGGTTTCCCTTGCGCAAGGGCATAATCGAACTCCTTCTCGGTAAAACCAACGCCGTCGTCGGCACGCGACCCATATCGCCCGGCGATGATTACGAGGTAGTAATCCGACGAGTCGATCTCCCGTTTAATGAATTCAAACTGCTCGTCGTCTGCCGAAGGGAATAGCTCCATACCGGCTGGGAAGGCCTTGCATTCAAGGATGGCCTGCAGCACTTTTTCTCGCTCTTCTTTCAGGTCGGTAAAGGTCGAACTGACGAAGACTTGATAGCGAACCTCATCGTAGGTGCCGCTCATGGCCAAATCATACACCGCGGTAAACCGATAAGCAGGTTCGGTAAGGACGAGCTAAATCTATTGTCCAAAAGGGCAACGTTACTCCGCAGGCGCAATGGGCTTTGCCGGCGGGGTGAGGGTGAATCCCTTGCGCACCAGCGCGAATCCCGGCTGCGGCAATTCAGCCTGCAATAACTGATTTTCCGGTCCTGAGAACAAATCGGTATTGGCCCCGGCGATGGTGGCCACCAGGTGATGAACGACGACCGGCTTGCCGTCGAGGGTTCCCTGCTGATCGGCGTACGTTGCCAGCGTAACCGGCTCAATGGACCCGGCGTCTTTGGGAAGAATGGCCCAAAGATCGCGATTGTTCTGGATGACGGCCAGGGCAAGCAGCGTCTCAAGTGCTCCGGGGTCGAAATCGGGAAGGAAGACCGCGCCCTGATGGCCGGCCAGCCGCGTGGTGGCGCTGCGGCCATTGGCTGAGATGTTGAGCAGAAGCTGCACGCCGTCGGGCTTGCAGACCGCGGTCACCGCCGAACCATTTACCGTGGCGTTCAGGAGCACATGCACCAGGTTGTTGCCCGGGCTCAGCCGCTCAGTTTTTGAGAGCGCATAATCCAGGCCCTGCATGGCCACCTTGACCACGGAAGACGAATCGTAGCCGTCCTTGGTCGAAGTCACCTTGAACGAGGCGGTGCCGGTCTCGTGGCCGTTCTGGGCGACGACAAACTCGCCCGACTGAGCGGCGAGAGGAGAGGCGGCGGCGAGAGCGAGGGCAAACCAGAAAAATCTACGTGCGAAAGACATTCTGTATATATAGACACGGTTTCAGGGATTCGGTTGCAGGGTGGTTCGGGCTTTCCCAATCGACAAGGCGGATCGTTGAGAGTTGTGCTTTCCCAGGTCCCCAGACGCGAGTGACCTGGGGCACCCGTTATCGTGACTTGTTGAGATGGGGTGGGGTTCGGGATTTCCCACCCTGGCGGCAAGAACAAAGACGCCACGAGGGTGGGGCACCCGGTTGGTTGGGGTATCGCTTTCCCAGGTCCCCAAATGCGAGGGACCTGGGGCACCCACTTACTGGTAGATGGCGGCTAGAAGCTAGAGGCTGCTTTTAGCCTTTGGCGGACGCGAAGCGTTTGTTGACCTCTTCCCAGTTCACCACGTTCCACCACGCGGCCAGGTAGTCGGGACGGCGGTTCTGATACTTGAGGTAGTAGGCGTGCTCCCACACGTCGTTGCCGAGGATGGGGTAGAGCCCCTGCGAGAGCGGTGAGTCCTGGTTGGGGGTGGTAATCACCTTCAGCCTGCCTCCGGTAAACACCAGCCAGCCCCAGCCCGAGCCGAACTGCTTGGCCGTGGTCTCGTTGAAGGTCTTCTTGAAGGCCTCGAAATCGGTGTAGTCGGCGGCGATCTGCGCGGCGATTGCGCCCGTTGGCGCGCCGCCCACGCCCGGCGTTCCCACCGGTCCCATCAGCTTCCAGAATGCGGTGTGGTTGGAGTGGCCGCCGCCATTGTTGCGGACGACGCCGCGAATATCTTCAGGAATCGCAGCCAGGTCCTTGATGAGGTCGTCGACCGACTTTGCGGCCAGTTCGGGGTGGTTGGCCAGCGCGGCGTTCACGTTGTTGATGTACGCCTGGTGATGCTTGTCGTGGTGCAGTTTCATGGTCTCCGTGTCGATATACGGCTCAAGGGCGGAGTAGTCGTAAGGGAGCGGTGCGAGTTCGTATGCCATAAGGGGAATCTCCTCCGATCAGATTGTAGCGTTTGTGGGGGGCTGGCCATCGGGCCAGACATTCAAGAAAAATCAACATTCTACGGCGAGCGCGACCACCAATCCTTGGATGCCGCCTGGTTCCTCCGGGGTGCGGAAAATGAACGAATTTCAAGTTCAAGCGCCCGAAAGACAAATTAGTATCTTTACCATGGCGCGGAGCGTCGAAGCGTAAGAGTGGCTCGGAAAGCTCCCAGGCGCAGCCGCACGCAAGCCCGGTTTCCCCGTTTCACCCGGTCAAGCCAACTCCGGTCAATCTAGTCTCGGTCAATTTAGCCTATGAGCGAACAACCTTTGTACAGGCGTCTCGACCAGCAGGGCGAGGCATTTGGCGGTCCCGGGATGCAACCGCGCTGGACCTCGAGCGTAAAGGATGCAGTGGGCACGGCCTACGCCGCCTCGAGCCGCATCTGGTTCACCTGCTCCCACGGCATCCTCAATGAGATCTACCACCCCACCATCGACCGTGCCCAGGTGCGCGACATGGAGTTCCTGGTGACCGACGGCGAGACCTTTGCCCACGAGGAAAAGCGCGACCTGATCTCGGAGTTCGAGTACATTCACCCCGAAGCTCTCGGGGCGCGGTATATCAACCGCGATCCCGAGGGCCGCTATGCGCTCATCAAGGAAATCATCTGCGATCCGCACCACTCGGTGGTGCTGCAGCGCGTGCGGATCGAGGGCCACGCCGAACTTCTGGCGCGGCTCAAGGTTTTCGCGCTGCTGGCGCCGCACCTGAACGGCGGCGGAGCAGGCAACTCGGCCTGGGCCGTGGATCTGGCCGGCCGCAAGGTTCTGCTGGCGTGGAAAGATGGGTGGTCGCTGGTGATGGCCACCAGTTGCGGGTTCTCGCATGTGAGCTGCGGCTTTGCAGGTTTCAGCGATGGCTGGCGCGACCTGATGCAGGACTTCAAGATGGATTGGGAGTTCAGCACTGCTACCAACGGTAATCTTGCCTTGATGGGCCAGATCAAACTCGGCGGCTGCGGCGCTCCCGACCACGCGGCGAAGGCCGGCGAAGTTCCCGCCGAACTGACTCCGAACTCAAATGGAACGGCAGCCTACGAATTCACCGTCGCCATCGGCATTGGCGCGGGCCACCATACCGCGGCGCAAAAGACCCTTGGGGCTCTCGCCGCTCCCTACGCCGACCTGCGCAAGCGTTTCATTGAGCAATGGCACCGCGCGGCCAACCCGGAGTGGCTGGCGGCCAAAGCCATGGACGGGGGCAAGCTGATGCGCGCCAGCCACAACGTGCTGCTGGCCCACGAAGACAAGACCTTCTCCGGCGCATTCGTCGCCTCGGCCTCCATCCCATGGGGCCAATCCAAGGGCGACGACGATCTGGGCGGCTACCACCTGGTGTGGACCCGCGACATGGTGCAGACCGCTTCGGCGCTGCTGGCCTGCGGCCGCGCCGAGACCGCCCGGCGCGCGCTGGTCTACCTGGCCTGTACACAGCAGCCCGACGGCGGATTCGCGCAGAACTTCTGGATCGACGGCACCCCTTACTGGAGCGGCAAACAGCTCGACGAGGTCGCCTTCCCCATCATGCTGGCCTGGCGCCTGTGGAAGGCCAACGCCCTCGGCAACCTGGAGATATTTCCTTTTGTGGAGCGCGCTGCCGGATGGCTGGTGCGACAGGCGCCGATTACCCACCAGGAGCGCTGGGAAGAGAACGCCGGTTACTCGCCGTCGACTCTCGCAGCCGTGATCAGTGGACTGATCTGCGCGGCCGAGATAGCCCGCGCCCACGAATCCGCTGAGCTGGGCGTGTTCCTTGAGGAGTTTGCCGACTGGATCGAGGGCCACCTTGAAGACTGGACGGTGACCAAGACCGGCGTACTGCTTCCCGAGGTCAAACGCCACTATATGCGCATCCGCCCGCCGGAGTGCGGCGAGGCCTATGCCCACGAATCCTGCGGCACCGAAACCATCCGGCTGGCCAATCGCCCTCCCGGCACGCGTTATGAGTTCGAGGCGCGGGAGATCATCGATGCCGGCTTCCTGGAGCTGGTTCGTTACGGAGTTCGCCGCGCCGATGATCCGCTGATAATGGACTCGCTGTTAGTAGTGGATGCCATTTTGAAACGCGAATTGCCGAAGGGCGTCGGCTGGCTGCGCTACAACAACGACGGGTACGGCCAGCGGCCCGACGGTGGCCCATTCAAAGGCTGGGGGCAGGGGCGAGTGTGGCCGCTGCTGGGCGGCGAGCGCGCCCATTATGAGCTTGCCGCGGGCAACGACATTGAGTCGTTGATCGTCACCTACGAGTGGTTATCGACCAGCGGGCAGATGATGCCGGAACAGGTGTGGGACGAATCAGACCTCCCCGAGCGCCACTTGAAATTTGGCAAGCCGGCCGGTTCAGCGGTTCCGTTGGTGTGGGCGCATGCCGAATACCTCAAGCTGCTTCGCTCGGCCGTTGACGGCAAGGTCTTCGATCGCATCGATACCGTCTACGACCGGTATTGCACTCCCGAAGGCCGCACCCGGGTCAATCACGGCCTTGAGATCTATACCCGGCAAAGGCCTATCCAGCGCATGGATGCGGGCCGAACGTTGCGCATCCTCGATGAGCGGCATTTTGAGGTGGTGTGGACCTCGGATGGCTGGCAATCGAAACGCACCGCCGACAGCTGCGGTCTGGGCAGTGCCGGCTTCAGCGCCGATATCGCACCTGAACCTGGCGCGACCGAGCTCGAGTGGACCCTCCACTGGCCTGAGCAGGACGCCTGGCTTGGATACAATGTGAGGGTCAAGATTGACGCCGTCACATAAGGCTTCAAAGCCACGCGGGATTGGTCCTCTTTGCTAATTGCGCATCGCGCTTCAACCGAAAGGACGAGTTAAAAGCCATTATGAGTTCCAGCGTTACCGCACTCTCTCTCGACCAGCTCTCCATCGACACCCTGCGCCTGCTCGCCGTCGATACCGTTGAAAAAGCCAACAGCGGCCACCCCGGCGCGCCGCTCGGCTGCGCACCCATCGCCTACCTGCTTTATCACAAGCTGATGAAGCACAACCCGAAGCGTGCCAAGTGGGTCGACCGCGACCGCTTCGTGCTCTCGAACGGCCATGCTTCGGCGCTGCTTTACGGTTCGCTCTTCCTTTCCGGCTACGACGTCACGCTCGACGATCTCAAGAGCTTTCGCCAGTGGCACTCCAAAACACCCGGCCACCCCGAAGCTGGCGACACCGAGGGCGTGGAAGTAACCACCGGCCCGCTGGGGCAGGGCATTGGAATGGCCGTGGGCATGGCGATTGCGGAAAGACACCTGGGCGCCATCTATAACAAGCCAGGCTACGAGATTGTGAACCACTACACCTACGCGCTATGCGGCGACGGCGACCTGATGGAGGGCGTCTCGCACGAGGCTGCCGCTCTGGCCGGAACGCTGGGCCTGGGCAAGCTCATCTTCCTCTACGACGACAACCTGGTCTCGCTCGACGGCCCCACCGAACTCAGTTACACCGACAATTATCTTGAGCGCTTCGAGGCCTACCACTGGCACGTGCAGATTGTGGAAGACGGCAACGATCTGGAAGCGATTGAAGCAGCCATTGAAGCAGCCAAGGCAGAAACCAGCAAGCCTTCGTTCATCGCCGTCCGCACCGTGATTGGCTACGGAAGCCCGAAGGCCGGCACCAACAAGGTGCACGGCGAGGCCCTGGGCGCGGCCGAC
>Ga0326727_10002194_pt1 | contig 68326 bp, 65 predicted proteins | sample MB2enrmetagenome_FD_207643 | JGI IMG/M metagenome (GOLD analysis project Ga0326727, IMG submission 207643) | Lab enriched peat soil microbial communities from McLean, Ithaca, NY, United States - MB29MY | ecosystem: Environmental > Terrestrial > Soil > Wetlands > Peat | place: USA: New York...
GCGTATTCGTCTTGGGTGGCCTGGCTGAGGGAAGCCAGTTTGGCTTCCGCCAAGCTGGCGAGTTGCTGCTTGCTTTGCTCGACGGCCTGGCTCGAGCTTTTCAGTTCCTCACGCAGTGTTGCGATGGCCTCTGCGGCTGCCTGCCGGATGGAGTTGACCTCGCCATCCGCTGCGGCGTGCATCTCCTGCGTCTGCTCGTGCAAGGCTTGCGCTGAGCGCTGGGCGTATTCGTCTTGGGTGGCCTGGCTGAGGGAAGCCAGTTTGGCTTCCGCCAGGCTGGCCAGTTGCTGCTTGCTTTGCTCGACGGCCTGGCTTGAGCTTTTCAGTTCCTCACGCAGTGTTGCGATGGCCTCCGTGGCAGCCTGCCGGATGGAGTTGACCTCGCCATCCGCTGCGGCGTGCATCTCCTGCGTCTGCTCGTGCAAGGCTTGCGCTAAGCGCTGGGCGTATTCGTCTTGGGTGGACTGGTTGAGGGAAGCGAGTTTGGCTTCCGCCAGGCTGGCCAGTTGCTGCTTGCTTTGCTCGACGGCCTGGCTTGAGGTCTGCAATTCCTCGCGGAGTGTCGCCACGGCCGCTTCGACTTGGTCCTCAAGCTTGTCGCTCAGCTGCCCGATGGCTTCCGCGGCGGCGTGTTTGATTGAGTTCACTTCACCATCCGCTACGGTGCGCATCTCGCGAGTCTGCTCGTGCAAAGCCTGCGCTAAGCGCTGGGCGTATTCGTCTTGGGTGGCTTGGCTGAGGGAAGCGAGTTTGGCTTCCGCCAGGCTGGCCAGTTGCTGCTTGCTTTGCTCGATGGCCTGGCTTGACGACTGCAGTTCCTCGCGCAGCTTCGCCAGCGCCGCCTCGGCTTGCTCCTGAAACTGGGAGGCCCACTGTCCTCCGAGTTCCCGGGCGACTCTCTCCAATTCCTCTGCGTGCTTCGCTCCTCTTCCCTGGACGGCTTGAAGGCTGCTCTCGATTCCTCCCTGGAAATTCTCTACCAGAGCTCCGACGCGTCGCTCCAAGGATTCCATGGCCATCGTGAGTTTTGCCAGACGCACTTCGACATCGGACGCAGCGGCCCCGCGCATCTGGTCGGACGGCGAGAGGGTCCTTTCCTCACTGCGCCCAAAAGTCGGGACCGCAGCCGAGGCCGGCCTGGCTGGCTCGCCCATAACAAATTCGAGGATTTTTCCCGGCTGCATCTTAAACTCGGAGCCAGTAGCTGCAGTCTGGGCGAACGGCGTGGGAGACTCGGTGGAAGGTTCAAGCTCGCTAGCAACTTCGGACGGCAGGGTCGGGGCTTTGGAGAGCGACTCGAATTTTGCTGCCCAATCACGCGCATAGATGCGCTCGAGCCGCCTCGCGGCGGAGGGCTCCTCGGGGCCTTTTTTCCAATCATCCGGCGCGGACTCGATATTCCAAATGCTCTCCGCTTCATCGATCTCCGGCAAGGTGACACAAATCTCAAAAAGACCATCTTGTTGTGCGCCGTGGCGGACGATTCTCGCGACGGCCGGCTTCTGCATGTTGGGGCTTTCGATCCAGAGATACGTGCCGACAGCCAGAAGAGTCGAAGAGGCGATTTTCGCTCCGCGCTTACTAATGTCTAGCGTGCGCGTCTCTTCGCTGAATATATGGCCGTCCTCGGCGATTCCGCTGATGGTAACTGGGATTTCTGAGTCAACGCGAGTGCTCTCGCGGCTGAAGATCCACTTCTTTGTGTGGAGCTGACCCGGGATGCGGCGGGCCCTGGTAAAGAAACCTCCTCCTTGCCCTTTGTTTTTTGCGCTCTTTCGAGCCTGCTTGTCGGCTCCATCGCTCTCTTGCGATGAGTCCTTGGGCCAAGCCCTATCGGATAAGCTCAACGTGTCCATTCGTTCAAACCAGGAGTAAAACTTCCTTCAGTCGAAATGCCCCCATGGGTCTGGGAGGGGCCGAATCTAGTGACAAACGACCGAGAATGGGAAGGGATCGGGCAGTTTGGGATCTGTTACATTGGTATTGATTAACAATAAAACAACAACTGGCGACCCCACAGGTTTATACGTATCCTCATTTATTTGTTCAGGTTATCTCCCGGGACAGGTCAGGGAAGAGTGAGGCTACGCACATTAAGGCCTCCTTTGCAGCCAGCCATTGCAATTCCGAAGACCAATTCCAACTCTTTCTTATTGCGCAAGATAGCGTTTTTACCAATAGTACCGTGGTACTGTTGTACGTCTCAGATCCGTCGGTGACGTTCAGTGATGTCCAGTTGAATCACGACGAACCCTCCGGCGAGCATGGTCTTGCGCTGGAGGAAATACGCAGTTGCCTTTGGCCGCGTGGTTTAGTAAAGTTTGGCGCCGCGTGTCGGCACGATTTCTTCTCCGTGTTCGGCAGTGGCGGCCGGCGTTCCTCCGAAAGTATAGTCGGCTACGTTTGGCGAAACTTAAGTCCGTTTGAAAGCCGCACGGCATGGGGGGCTCCTGCGGCTGCTCGGGAGCGGCCGCAACGGCAGCCTCCACTAACGGAGCAGGAGACAACAATGAAGGACCAAGAGGTACAAACCTCACGAGCCACGCGGCGCGAATTCCTGGAGGAGAGCCTTGTGGCTGCGGCGGCACTCGCCGGGCTGCCCCGACCTGCCATCGGCGGCGGGGGTGCCCGCGGGCGCGTGGGTCCGAGCGGAAAGATCGCGCTGGGGTGCATTGGGGTTGGCGCACAAGGCACGCGCGTAATGATGGACTTTTTGAAAATGAAGGACGTTGAGGTCGTAGCGGTGTGTGACGTCAACCGGGAGAGCAGTGATTATTCCGAGTGGGGTCACGGAGAACTGGTGGGGAAGGAGCGCAGGCTATTGAATGACTCAGGATGGGGTGTGGATTGGAAGGGCCCCACCTGCGGTCGCGAGCCGGCCCGGCGCCTGGTGGATGCGTACTACCGCAAAGAGCGGAGTTCCTCCGGCGACGCGGGATGCGGGGCGTACAACGACTTCCGGGAAATGCTCGACAAGGAGAAGAAGTTGGACGCGGTGGTGGTCTGCACACCCGATCACTGGCATGCCCAGATTTCCGTTACCGCCATGCGGCGCGGCAAGCATGTATTCTGCCAGAAGCCAATGACCCACAGTATTCGCGAGGCCCGTCTTATGGCGCAGGTGGCGCGGGAAACGAAAGTGGCCACGCAAGTGGCGGTGATGAACGAGGCCTCCAAGGCGACGAGACTGCTTACGGAATGGATTGCCGCAGGAGTGATCGGGCAGGTGAGCGAGGTGCACAACTGGTCGCAGCGACCGTACTGGCCCCAAGGCATCGAACGGCCCAAAGATCCCGAGCCCGTGCCGGATGGCCTGGATTGGGATCTGTGGTTGGGTCCTGCACCCGCGCGCCCTTACAACCATGTCTATCTGCCGTTCGTGTGGCGCGGCTGGTTTGACTTTGGCGTGGGCGCCATCGGGGATATGGGCAACTATAGCTTCGATACGATGTTCCGCGCGCTGAAGCTGGCCTCGCCGGTCCGGGTGGACGCCAGCTCTACCCCACGCTTTCCGGAAACCTATCCTGTGGGTTCGCTCATACATTGGGAGTTCCCGGCACGCGAGGACCGGGCGCCGGTGACCCTCCACTGGTACGACGGTGATCTGCGCCCGCCCCGCCCGGAGGAGTTGGAACCGGATGAGCATATGAGTGATGTCGAGGACGGTGAAGGAATGCTGCTGGTAGGGGAACGGGGCAAGATCCTGTGCGGTTTCGAGGGCCAGAATGCGCGGTTGCTCCCCGCCAGCCGGATGAAGGCCTTCGAGCCGCCCCCGGACGATCTGCCGAAATCACCCGGGGCCTACGAGGAGTGGATAGGGGCCATCCGAGGCGGCGAGCCACCTCGCGCAAACTTCGAGTTCGAGCAGAAGGTCGTGGAAGCCGTGTTGTTGGGCAGCATCGCCGTGCGTATGGGAACAACGCTGGAATGGGATGCCGAGCATGAGCGCATCACGCGTGTGGCAGAGGGCCGTGCCGGCGACCTGGAGATTGCCAACGCGCAAATCAATCCGCCGCGCCGCTCGCCTTGGGAGTTGTCATGACAGCTTCGCCGGAATGACAGGGCGTTTCAAAGAAGGGGGGCAAAACGATGAGCACCGATGTATCCAGCAAAATAGCTGACCTTGCAGGACCCGGAATTGGCAATTACGACGAATTGGAGAGAATCCTTCCCTCAGACTATCGCTCCTTGCTGAACGAGAAAGAGACCCAGCAAGCGATCTTTCATGTAAAAAGGTACATCGAAGATAACCTCTGTCATGAACTCAACCTGATGATGGTGGAGGTGCCGCTGATCGTGGACGTAGAAAGCGGCGTGAATGACATGCTGGACCGGGATGGATCGCGCACTCCCGTGTCGTTCCATATCTCCAACGATTACGACAAGCATCCCATTGATGCCCAGGTGGTGCAGGCGGCCACGAAGTGGAAGCGAGTCGCACTGAACCAGTTCCGCTGTCGCGTGGGCGAGGGTATTTGCACCGATATGCGAGCAGTTCGCAAGGACTACTTCCTCGATCATGACCACAGCGCCTACGTGGACCAGTGGGATTGGGAGCGGGTGATCACCGCCGAGCACCGTAACCTGTCCTTTTTGAAGGAAGTCGTAGGCAGCATCTGGAAAGTGCTGGTGGGCGCAGAACGCTTCGCACAGGAGATGTTCCCGCAGCTCAAGGAGGGGCGATACCCAAATCTGCCTGAGAAGCTGACGTTCTTGCACGCCGAAGAAATCCTCGAAATGTACCCCGATCTACCGCGCAAACAGCGAGAGACGAAGGTGCTGCAAACGTACCCGGCCATCTTCATTATTGGGATCGGCTGGCCATTGAAGGACGGGTATCCGCACGAAAATCGCGCCGCCGATTACGACGATTGGGTGACGGATACAAGTCCGGAAACCGGCAAGCCCACGCACGGAATCAACGGGGATATCCTGGTGTGGAATCACGTGACCAAGCGGCGGCACGAGTTGACTTCGATGGGAATTCGGGTGACGGCGGAAACCCTGAAACTACAACTGGAAATGGCCCACCAGCTCTCGTTGATCAATATGCCTTACCATCAGGGGATCTTGACCGGCCGTATTCCGTTATCTATTGGCGGCGGCATCGGACAGTCGCGAACGCTGATGCTATTGCTCCGCAAGGCTCACCTGGGCGAAGTCAGCGTAACGGTATGGCCCAAAATCCTGAAAGAGATCTGCGCAAAGAAGAACATCTTCGTGCTCGAGTAGGATGGCGATAGAAAGAAATCAAACGGTGTCATCCCGACTAGAGATGGGATACTGGTCCATTCACAGAAACGAGAGTCAGCAATCGTCGCCCCCGCGAAAGCGGGGGGCCATTGTCAATCCAGGGGCCAATGGATTCCTGCTTTCGCAGGAATGACGTGACTGCCGCGGCGCGATTTTTTTACGCCTTCTGGCGTTTGGGGGGACGAAGCGTAGGACTGGATCCAGTCGAGGAAGGCCATCACGATTTTGGGGTCGAACTGCATGCCGGAGCAGCGGCGCAATTCGGCCAAGGCATCTTCGAAGGAGCTAGCGCTTTTGTAAGGCAGGTCGGATAGCATGCTGTGGAAGGACTCCGCCACGGCGACGATGCGGGCGCCCAAGGGGATCTTGTCCGCCGCCAGTCTGTCCGGGTAACCCTTGCCGTCAAATCGCTCGTGGTGGTGGCGCACGATGCTCTCGATGGTTTTCACATTCAGCGGTTCCAGCATCTTCGCGCCCCACGCCGAATGTCTGCTCATCACTTCGAACTCCTCCGTGGTGAGCTGATCGGGCTTGTTGCAAACGGACTCGGGCACGTGGATCTTGCCGATATCGTGAACAAGGCCTGCCAGGCGGGTTTCTTCGATTTCTGCGACGGATAATCCCGCCTGAATGGCGATGCGGGCTGCCAGCCTGGAAACCACTTGAGAATGGCCCGTGGTGTAAGGGCCCTTGGCGTCAACGGCGAACGCCAGGGCAGTGATGGTGTCCAAGAGAGAACTCTTCTGCGGCGTGGTCGTGGAAGCATTTCTTGAATCGCCAGGCTCCGGGCCATGCGCCGTAGGAGGCGTCGCCTTCGCCTCCAAGTTGAAATACTTTTCCAATAATCGCTCATTACGTTCGGCATTTCCAGGTTTGTAGACGGGCGGAAGCACCTTCACACAGTTCCCCTTATATGTCTTCGCGATCTGAACTCCGGAATCCGCAACCTTGAGAATCTCTTCAGAGATCCCTCCGTGGTCCGGGTAGGTTGCGATACCTATGCTGGCGGTGACCGCGCGCGCCCGCAGGACAGGGTCAATTTCCACGCAAGTCCGTAATCTCTCCGCCAGTGTTTCTGCCTGATGCGTGTTCGTTCCAGGCAACAGGACGGCGAACTTGCCTCTCCCGTAATTCGCTACCAGATTAGGCTGCCTTGACTGTGCTTCGAGCAACTTGGCGACGACGGTCAGGATATGCTTACTTTCTGATTGGCTGTCTCGGTCGCTGGCGGGCTTAAAGCCGTCGAGGTCCACCAGGATCACGGAAAACGTGCGACCTAGATGCGCTGAAACCCGGCACTCCTCGCGCACTGCCTCTATGAAGCGGCCAGATGCCTGGAGAGCCGCCACACGGTCGGTGGTGTCTTCTTCGTCAGAATCGCCCACGGCGGACGACTCGCGCGGCTCGGCAATTGCCGCGACTCCCTGGCTGGTTCCGTGCGGATTACTGCTTGGCGTTTGAAGCCCAAGATTGGAGAAGTTCGGCTGGCGGCGCCGCTTAGCGCCAAGAATGGTTCCGCCCGCCAACAGAATTGACCCAACGACTACCCAGTAAATCCAGGTCCTATTGTGCTCCGGCGCTTCTCCGGGCGCTGGCTGGCCAGAGAGGGCTGCCAGCAATTGGTCCGGGATGGCGGGGGGATCGCATTCCACATTGATATCGAATTGCTGGCTTTGCCCCGTGGCATCCCACAGCATGAGCGAGACCCGGCCCCGCTGTTTGCCATTCACCAAGATCTCGTTCTTGCTTAACACCACGAGGTCAACGATGTTGGGATCGGCAACCGAGAACCGCGTGATGGTTGCCGGGGAAGTGACCACCAGCGGCTGTCCCAATAACACGTGGAGACTTTCCGTCTCGGCCGGCGCCGATGCCTTCGCAGACGGCTCAAGATCGTCAAGTTCGTCCAACGGCGACTTCTGTTTGTGCGCTTGAGGCGGGGTTCCAGGCTGCTGCTCGGAGTCAGATTGCGCTGCCGCCGGCGGCGCTTGGGACGCTGTTGCAGGCGATTGCTCAGCTTGTGGCTGGACGGGCGGCGAGGTCTCTTGCTGAACTTGCTGAGCCCATAACGCCGCACTGCCAAACGCCAGCATCATCGCGACGCTACAGACCGACGCGTGCCAGGCGTTGATTTTCTTGACGACCCACTTAGGCTGCATAGGATCGGACCTGCCGACGACGGAATCTCTGGCGTTGGGGTGTGTCCCTGCGGCCAGAGCGGGCGAAACCCGTGCCGTTCTCCTGTCTATCGCCGGGGCAACCGCTCGCCCATCGTCCACCGGCAGCTAACCCAATTCTATTGTTGAGGTTCGCAGCAATCAACGGTACACAAGTACTGCCTTGCACCAGCCCCACCGCGGCGTCGCCTGAACCGCCTTGAGCGGCTTGACGGGAACCCGCCAGCCGCCACCTGCCCTGCTCGCGGCCGCTACGCCACGAGCCTAGAATGTCCTTTTGGAGCGTCCATTCCAGCATCTGTCTGAACGTCTTGCTGCTTGACCCGATGATGTCAGCAGTCCAGGTACCGGAGAATGACTGGCCTGTCAGGGTTCGAGCCGCCCAGGCGCCTTGCCAGCCGAAGCGTGTCTTATTGGCCGCCCACGTGCCCTCGAGAATGGTCTGGCCGCCCTCGTTGAGCACCGCCCAAGAGCCCTCGCCGGAGTTTGGCTTGTCCGGCAGAACCCGCGCCGTCCACGTGCCCAGGAAAGTCCGATTGACGCCCACAGTCGCCGTCCAGCCTCCATGGAGTTCAATGGGGGCTTCCTGGGCTGAGACCTGCACGGTAAGGCCTAACGCCACAAGCAATGCGATTGAACCGAGAACCCTTCGTAAAGCCGGCATGGCATCTCCCCTAAACCAGATGGGCCGCTGAGCGTCGGATGCCGGGCGCTCGCCAGCGGGCCTGAACGAAACAGGTGGATGGCGTGTGTAGCCGACTTCTTATCGATGCCGCGGTTCGGCTGGTTTGCGCAAAGTCGGCTGTTTCTTGGTCCTCTTAGGCCCTGATTCGTGCCAAATTGCATGCAAAACGCACGTAATATGCAGCATTCAAAAAAGTGATGTCCTTTGTTTTCAAGTACTCCTTGGCTTTGTTTCCACTCTTTTGCATTTTTCGTGGTCCCTGCTTTCCTCGTGCGGCGCGACCATTCCGTTCGCGCTTGCGCATCGGTAGGCCCCGGCGCCGATCTGCGACACAATGTCTCTGACGAGACCATCGTTATAGGCTATCATGACTGGCTGGGATTGTCAAGCAAAAAATGTGAAAATGTCAAAGCTCTTTAGAAATGTCCCCTTTTGTTCTTTGCTGTGCTCTCTCTTTTTTTGCTCGCCGTTGGGCTTGCCCGGAGCGGAGCCCTGCGGAGCCCGGAGGGCGGAGCGCTTAGGGCGAAGCGGAGGGCAAGCCCAACGGCGAGCGCGGCGCCTTCGGCCCTGCCGTCCTGCGCCAAGGTACCCCTCCCGGGCAGACGGGCCGACGCCAGGGATGCTCGTCCGCCGGCACCCACTTCCCTTGGGGTTGGGGTGGGGCTAGGCCGCCTCCATTCTGGCCTAGTTCTTTCGGCTCCTGCCTCCCGCCAGGGGCGACGTGTTTTCTATTCCCGGCGTCCCGGGCGCACCGCCGCCGGAGATTCCGTCCATGCCCTCTTCGCCCTCAACCTCGGTGGGCAGGCCAGTGACGGAGGCCGACCTGCGGGCGCTGCCGGCCTCGCTGGCAAGCACCACCGCACTCGTGCCCGAGGTCCCGGGTGGGGCTCCATCGTGGCCGACGGCATCCGAATGGTCCGCCGACTTTACTGAGGGGAAAGCCGGGCCCTTGAACTCTCCTCTGTCGTTTCCCCGGACGAGCGACATGTTCTCTTTGCCGGGGGTGCCCGGTGTGCAGTCGGTCCCGGGCATTCCCGCGATACCTTCGTCACCACCCACCGCTCCGCCCAGCCAGGCTGATGTCCGGGCGCTCGCAGCCTCAGTGCCGGGCGCAGTCGAGGTCGCACCCGAGGTTCCGGGCGGGGATTCTTCACCGGCCGCTCCCGCCACCGCCGTGGCTTCCCGCCAGGGGCCACCGCAACGTCGAGAAGGACGACGAAGTGGTCATCACCTGGCTCGAGCACCACTCCAACATCGTGCCGTGGCAGCAACTCTGCGCGGAAAAGGGCGCGCGCCTGCGCGTGGCGCCGGTGGACGACCGCGGCCAGGTCATCCTGGAGCAGTACGAAAAGCTCCTCGGGCCGCGCACCCGCATTGTGGCTCTGAGTCATGTGTCGAACGCGCTCGGCACCATCACGCCGGCGCGCGAGATGATCCAAATGGCCCACCGCCATGGCGCCCGGGTGCTGGTCGACGGCGCGCAGTCCGTCGCGCATATGCGCGAGGACGTGCAGGCTCTCAACTGCGACTTCTTCGTGTTCTCGGGCCACAAAATCTTTGGCCCTACCGGCATCGGTGTGGTCTACGGAAAGGCCGACATCCTCGAAAATACTCCGCCGTGGCAGGGCAGCGGCAACATGATCCTGGATGTCACCTTCGAGAAGACTGTCCACAACGTGCCGCCCGCGCGCTTTGAGGCGGGGACGGGCAACATTGCTGACGCCGTGGGGCTGGGCGCCGCGCTCGACTATCTGAGCGAGGTAAACCTGGAGAATGTGGCTCGCCACGAGCACACGTTGCTGAACTATGCCACGGCGGGTCTGGCCACCGTGCCCGGGCTGCGCATCATTGGCCACGCGCGCGAGAAGGCGGGCGTAGTTTCCTTCGTTCTCGACGAGGTTCGAGCCGAAGATGTCGGCGTTGCCCTCAACCAGGAGGGGATCGCCGTGCGTGCCGGCCATCACTGCGCACAACCGATTCTGCGCCGGTTCGGCGTGGAGGGCACCGTCCGCCCGTCGCTGGCGCTCTACAACACCATGGAAGATATTGACGCCCTGATCGCGGCTCTGCTGCGCATCCAGGCCGGGCGAGGCCATCGCAAACTCTAACCGCGGGTGGTGCAGACGCGCGGCTCTTTGGCGTGTCTGTGCTTCTCGTCCTCAAATGTGGCGTACACATCCCGACAACCCCCGTCGGGGCAGATGCACGCGCGTTGGCTGGGATTCCCACTCGGCGTGATTTCAAAAGGTGCCGAGATTTTTCCACCTCTGAGTCGCCGACATAACCATTAGGTTCGAAATCTCTCCCAACTCCGTAAAAGCTCCACTGATCGTCCGAATTACAGCTATGACAACGCCTTGAGAGGGATCTGGTCTCCAACTTGTTTCCGAGTGAATACGCGGAAGCCAAGCCCGGGGACCCCAGCAAACACGACCCAGCCTCAGATTGGCGGCACGGCATTGAGGAGGAAGAATTGCTACTATGCCAGGGCTTGGCATAAAATAGATGGTCATCGGGGCAGCAAAGTGGATAAGCGCGCGTTCGTCTAACGAGTCTCTCGCATGCGGGCTGGCATGAAGAAGGTTTACGATGCCATTGTCGTCGGGTCCGGCGCCAGCGGCGGCTGGGTGGCTAAAGAACTGACTGAGCGTGGCCTGGCCGTCCTCATGCTCGAAGCCGGCCCGCCTCGCATCCCGACGCGCGACTTCACGGAACACGTTTGGCCCTACCAAATGAAGTTCCGGGGCTTTGGAGATCAAAAGGCGCTGCTGACGAATCAGCCCGTACAGCGATTGTGCTTCGCTTGCGACGAATACAGCCACCAGTTCTTTGTTAACGACCACGAGAATCCCTACACCACGCCACCCGACAAGCCTTTCATGTGGATTCGGGGCCGCCAGATCGGCGGGAAGACTTACTGCTGGGGGCGCGAAAGCTATCGCTACAGCGACTACGAATTCAAGGCCGCCAGCCGCGACGGCTACGAAGAGGACTGGCCGTTTGACTACCAGGAACTGGCTCCTTATTACGACAAAGTCGAGAGCTTTATCGGCGTGAGCGGATCGCTTGAAGGCCTGGAACAATTCCCCGACGGCAAGTATCTGCCGCCCATGCGACTCTCCTGCGGCGGAGAGATGACCAAGAAAGTTCTGGGCGAGAAATTCGGCTGGAAAGTGATGCCCGATCGGGTGGCCAACTTGACCGTGCCTCACAACGGCCGCCCCGCCTGCCATTACTGCGACGAATGCCAGCGCGGCTGCCACACCGCCTCTTACTTCAACAGCCCCGCGGTTACACTTCCGGCCGCCTGGCGCACCGGGCGGTTGACGCTGGTGAGCGATGCCGTGGTGAGCCACCTGGTGATGAACGAAAACGAAGCCCGGGCGGACGGGGTCCATTACATCGAACGCACGGGGGGCGCCCACCGCGAGGCCTACGCCAAGGTTGTGGTGCTGGCCGCATCAGCGCTCGAGTCCACGAGGATTCTACTCAACTCCAAGACCCGCCGGTTTCCCAAGGGAGTGGGAAACTCTCAAGGGCTGTTAGGACACTACTTAATGGATCACTTCACTTTGGAAGACGCCGGCGGGATCATTCCTTCCCTCCGCTCTTCCCAGCGCGAGCCGGTGGGGACACCTTGCGGATTTCTGATCGCCAAATATACCAACGTGGGCAACAATCACAACAAGAACTTCCTGCGCGGTTATCGCTTCGATGGCGACGGCAGCCAGGAACTGTATGGACATGCGTTTTCCCTTCCCGGCTTCGGCGCGGACTGGCGAAAACGGGTGCGCGAGGAAATTCCTTACTACTTCGGCATCACGGCACAAGGCGAATGCCTGCCGGACTACAACAACTTCGTCGAGCTTGACCCGCAAGTTAAAGACGCCTGGGGGATCCCTGCCCTCCGCATTCACGCGAGCTATGGTGAGAATGAAAGGGCCATGGCGAGAGCCATGCGCCAGGACGTCCTGGAAATTCTCCAAGCCATGAAGCTCGAACGCATGCGGCTCCCGCGCGAGAACCTGAGCGTCTTCGGCAAGAATATTCATGAGTGTGGAACGGCGCGAATGGGCCTCAACCCCAAGAAGAGTGTGCTTGACCGCTCCAATCGCGTGCACGACGTGAAGAATGTGCTGGTCACAGACGGCGCGTGCTTCGTCACGCAAGGCCCCTACGAGCCGACGCTAACGATCATGGCAGTTTCCGTGCGCGCCGCGGACCACCTCGTGGAAGATTTAAGGAAAAGTAATCTGGCGTAGCCGGAACCCAAGAAGCAGGGACGCTACCCGATACCCGGAAGACTATACAAGCGAATTTTTTATATGAACAACGATCCCAGTCACCCGGAAGCCTCTCCAGCCACTCCGGACATCACTCGTCGCGAGTGGCTCTTGCGCCTTGGCGGTACAGCCATCCTCATGGGCTTTCAGGGCTCGCCTGTCGAGAGCCAAGGCGGACCCAGTGCTCTCAAGACGAACCAGCTTCCGCCCGGGCTCTATGACCCCTCGCAAGACCACATGACGCACGTCCTCGAAAGCGACGGCCGCTTCTTTCCCGCACCGGCCGGGAGCGAAACCGATTTCCTGCGGCCTCCGAGCGGCCCTTTTCAGCCCCAGTATTTTTCGCCGCCTGATTTCGCGCTTGTAAAGCGCCTTGTCGCATTGTTCTTGGGCGAATCGGATACGAGCAGCGACATGGCGAGCACCATGCCGGAGATTTCCGAATGGATCGATCTGGAAGTTTACAATTCGGCAGCGGTTCGGCGGGCGGCGCTCAGCCTGTCGCCTGAGCATCGCGCCCTGGCCATCGCTTACTACGGTGAACACGAGGTGACGGCACTCGAGACCGACGACCCTCAAAAGACATGGAGAGAAGGGTTGGAGTGGATTTCGATAGAATCGACCCGGCGTTGGGGCAAGGCGTTCCTCGAAGCTTCTCCGACCTCGCAGGCCGAGGTTTTGAAGTCATTGAGCGATCGCGCGGGAGAAGATGACGCGGGGACACGCCTTTTTGCTCTCTTGAAGAGCCAAGCCGCCCGTGGATTCTACACCTCACAGCGCGGGCTTAAAGAACTGGATTACAAAGGGAATGCATTTTACGCCGAGTGTCCGCGGTGCAGCCGGTCGGGCTGAGTCCTGCGCATGTTCCACCTCTTCGGCCGGACACCGGGGTAAGCGAAATCCCCGAAGGAGATTCGTGGATTAGCCGGGGGCAACGCCCCATAAGCGCTAAGATACGGCTTGACCGAATGGCCCCGAATGGGGCCAACCGTGAGTAGCCGCAGGTTTTAACCTGCGGAGGGCGGGAGCGCCCCAAAATCAGGCCAACCCCAACGGGGTTGACCTCGGACGGGTCGGCCCCTCCAGGGCCGGAATGTTGATGGACGCTTCATTTTCCGTAGGTTTCACCTACGGCTACTCACGGTGTCCCGCTTCGCGGGACGCAACCCACAGCACCGAATTGACTGAAGGCAGCTCTTACCTTAGCGCATATGGGGCATCGCCCCCGGAATCGAGCTTCAGAAGAGTAGCTTGACGCCAAGCTGGATAATGCGGGGCGCGTTGGCGTTGCGGACGTATCCGAAGTTGGACTGGCCGGAGGCATAGTCGGCGTAGTTCAGGATAAACTGCGCATGGTTAAAGGCATTGAAAAACTCCCCCCGGAATTCCAGGCTGGTGCCTTCCGTCAGCCGGGTGTCCTTCTCGAGGGCGGCGTCCCAGTTGTTGATGCCGGGGCCGTGGAAAAACCGCCGGCTGGCCGAGCCGAGCACGCCCAGAGTTTCCGCGCTGAACATGCTGGTATCGAAATACGGCTGCCCAGTGCGAGGATCATTGAAAGTCAATTTCCCGCCGGAGAAGTTCGGTGTGTCGATCGGTAGCTCACTGGGCCCCGACCCGTTCGTCCCGAGCAGTGAGCGGTCATCACTGGCGAGGAGCGTGACCGGAATGCCGGTGGAAAAGCGCGTGATTCCGCTCAAGCGCCACCCCTCCGTCAACCGGCGTGGGCCGCCGAGCTTGTCAAACGGGAGTTCGTAGTTATAGCTGATGACGAAGTTGTTCGTCATGTCGAAGGCCGAGAGCGACCTTTCATTGTGATCCAGGGGATTGACCGACTCCCCATAACCCGAGGCGTTCGACAAGGACTTGCTGAAGGTGTAGCCCGCCAGAAACTCCAGCCGCCCGGTTACATGCCGCACGTTGGCCTGAAAAGAGTTGTAGCCGGAATTCCCCAGCGTCGCAAACCAGGCATTGCTCTGAATCAGTGGTCCGAAATTTTGCCGCGTGGTCGGGATGACCGTACCGTTAGCCGCCGTAAAAGGTCCGTTCTCGCCGTTGGGAGCGCACGTCTGAGTGCCTGGGGCCACCTCGCTCAACTGGCTCAAGCTAAGGCACAGAGCCTGGTTTGCGGGATCGGCTTCGAGCGACGTGAGCAATTTGTGACCCTGCGTGCCTACATACGCCAAGGAAAGGAGGGTGGTAGCGTTCAATTGTCGCTCGACAGAAAGCTCGTAGTCCTCGGCATAGGGGACATCGTTCTTATAGAAGAAGCCCGGTGAACTGCTGATGGGCGTGTACTGCGACCAATTGATGCTGTTGTCCGGGTGTTGAGGGGACGCATTAAATGGCGGGGGCGAACTGGGAAACTTCTGGCCCTCGACATACCCCGTGCCTCGATCGACGTAAGGCGTGGCGAACTCCGGGGGCACGGGGCTCCCATAGTAATATCCGAACGGAGCATCGCCGATGGCGTTGAAATTGGTGGCGCCTTCGAACGTGGTGAAAAAGCGGCCAAATCCCGCGCGGATGCTGGTCTTGCCCGGTCCGCCGGTCAGTTTCCCCAGGAACCCGCTATCGATGCTCGGCGAGTAGGCAAGACCCAGCCGGGGCGAGAAGTCGTTGTAGCGCACCGGGCCCAAGCCGCGGGGAATCCCGGGATCGCCGGGAAAGACCCAGCCGGTGGGAGAACCCGGATAGATCTGGGATTGTTCACCGGGCACGAGGGTTTGGATCTCATTGTGCAGTTCAGACCAGGGCGTATCGACTTCCCAACGCAAGCCGTAATTGAGGGTTAGGTTGGGGCGTGCCCTCCAACTGTCCTGGACATAGAGGCCCGCGTAGTGGTTGCGCCCGTAGTCAGGAAAGCCTTGTCCTTGCTGGAACGCGACAGGAGCGCCAATCAGGTAGTCGGCGAAATCGATGCCCGTCTCCGCGCCGTTGAAAGTATAGGCGCCATTGGATCCCCAGTTATACTGGGTCTGCTGGTTGAAGCGCAGCATGCCGCCGAATTTGACGTTGTGCGTGCCGACCACCTTGCTGAAGTTGTCGAGCCCCTGGTAGGTGCCCTCGACGATCCCGCCCACGCCGCCCCCGCTACCTATGCTGAAGGTGTTGAATCCCAGTGAAGGCACGGTGGCCCACGCCGATTGCACGGGATAAGGACCGAGGGCGCCGGGACCCACCGGGAAGCCCAGCGAAGCCAGGAAATTCAAGCCGTGAGGTTCTCCCCCGGTCGGGTGGTTGAAGATGTTGAGGCGTGTGTAGGCAATGCGCGCTTCGTTCACCGCGCTCGACCCGAACGACTTCGTCAGGCCGAGATTGACCACATCTGACCCCACCGTGCTCCCGCCGCCGAACAGAGGCGCCGTCGGGTTTAGATTTTTCGAATAGTATTTGTCATAGTAGTAGTAGCCCGACACCATGCCGATGCCAGTGTTCGCGTCCAGCCGCCCGCTGCCCTTGTCGTCCCGAAGCCTGTTGGCTGCGCCCGAACTGGTAAAAAACTGGCCGTTGTTGGCTTGGGGAATGTACTGAAGAATGTTCTTGGACACCGTGGTGACAGCCGCGGCGGGTATTTGCGCATTGGGAAAGACGCACGCCGCCGGGGAGGTGCACCCGGGAGCGTAGTAGGGCTCTTCTTGAGTGACGGTGTAACCCAACAGGCTCGAGAGGTTCGCCGCCCAGGCCGGACCTTGGACAGTTCCGGTCATTTGACTGGCGAGTGCCGAGAAGTCGCCCTGACGCTCCGCTGACGACGGAACCAGCACCTGGCCGGAGCTCTGTCCCTGTACTACGCGGTTTCCCTGGTAGTCGGCGAAGAAGAACAGCTTGTTTCGCTTGATGGGGCCGCCCAGCGTGCCGCCAAACTGGTTCTGCTGGTAGGCGCCTCGATTCAGGTCGTAGAAGTTGCGCGCTTCCAGGTCCGTGTTGCGCGCAAACTCAAACAGGTCTCCGTGGAACCGATCGGTCCCCGATTTGGTGATCACGTTGATTTGTCCGCCGGCATAGGCGCCGTACTCGGCGTCAAAGTTGTTGGTCAGAATGCGGAACTCGGCGATCGAATCGAGGTTGGGAATGATGGCCGTGCCGGAGAATCCCGATTCCTGCACAGTAGCTCCGTCCAGCAGGAAGCCGTTGGCGGCTTCCCGCATTCCGTTGACGGAGAGGTTGCCGGCATTGAGGTCACCCGAGACTGGAGCTATGCCAAATCCCGTGGCGGTAAACTCTCCGCCCTGGCCCCCCGCCATGCTGGAGCTGACCGGTACCACTCCGGGTTGCAGGGCGAGCAGGTCCGTATACCCGCGCGTCACCAGCGGCACCGCGGTGATTTTGTTGCTGCCAATCACTTCTCCCATCTGCGTGGTCGCCGTGTCCACGTGCACCGCGGTGCTGCCGACGGTGATACTCTGCGCGACTGCACCCACCTGCACCATGGCATCGACCGTCAAGGTCGCGTTGACGGTCAACACCAGCCCTGTCTCCCGAAACCCCTGGAACCCCCCCTTGCTGACGTCCACGTCGTAGGTTCCGATCGGCAGCGCCTGGAACGAGTAGAATCCCTGCGTGTCGGTCGCGAGCTTCCACTGCACGCCCGTCTGTACGTTGAGGGCCACGACCTGGGCGCCCGGAATGACGGCGCCGCTCGTGTCGCGCACGACGCCGGAAATGGTTCCTGTGACGCTACCCCACAACAGTTGATGGCCCACGAGGACCGAAAACGCCATGATGAGAAGGGTAGTTCGCAGAGTCCCCAAAAAAGAATAACCGGCAAAGAACGACCTCGGTGTCTTTCCCGCACCTGTCGTGTACGGAATCATCTCGTCCTCCTATGCTTTTTGCCCTGATTGAGTGGAATCATCCCACCCGTTTGTTGCTAGGAGATTACCCGCCCGTTAAACTCTGCGCATTGACCCCGGATTTCTCTATCGCCACCGCTTTTGTTGTAAGGGAGAATACTCCGCCGACTGAACGGCCGCGGCATCATGCGGTCGAGATTGGGAGCCTGTTTCCCGCAAGGTCACCCTCCCCTCGTAGGGCGTTACATCTCGCCCAAGACTCACGCAGGGTCATTCTCCATTATGTGAATTGATAAGTCACATTTACCGCTGAAGCGACAGAATGTCAAGCACTTTTTTGGACAAATTGTCTTCTGTCTCGGGGTTTCAAGCGAGGAGCCTCCAACCAATTTCGACCATTGCCATACTGCCCTCCTACCCGAGGGCACTTCGCTCTGCCAGGTAAACAGTACCTTCGTACGTTACCTGCGTGCCATTGAACCCACTCTTCGGCAAACATAAAATCCACCCAGTGAGAAGCAGAATACTATGAGCATAACAGATATCGCCTTATGGCTTTTGCATTGGATCTTCTCCGTGCAATCGGCTCTGCTGCTTCTTTTTGCTGCACTAGCCGTTGCCTCGGGAATACAGGCGCGACGACGCACGACCCAGCGGAACTCTCTCGTGGGCTTGTTTTCCAGCCTTCAAACCTTCGACCAGAGCTTCGACCAAAGCGGCGACCTTGAAAAGATTGCGCAAAGCGCTCTGGACGGGACGCTGAAAGCGTTTGGCGGAAATCAAGGGCTAGTTCTCTTGGAAGGAGAATCCGGCTCAGGTTCGAGCCAGATCAGTTCGTGTGGCTTGTCGCCGATTGCGTTGGAAAAGCTGTCAGCCAAGCCCATGCGGATCTACCTGGCCCTATGTCCCCAACGATGGGGAAACTTGCTGGCGTTAGCCGACTTGGGGGCGGAGGACTTGCGGCCCGGCCAGTTTGGCCCCGAGTTTCACGAGTTCGTAAACATCATGAAGAAGGAAGGCTTGCAATCGTTGCTCGTCCTCGGTTTGGCCACACCCCGGGGCACCAACGGAACACTGGTGGCAGGACGGCGTAGGCGGCACCCTTTCAAGCCCGAGGAGCTTCGCTTAGCGGCAGTCCTAGGCAAGCAGATTAACACGGCTTTGGAGAACTGGTGGTTAGCCCGTGAACGAGGGCGGCAAGAAAAGTATTTGCGCACTCTCGATCTCGTGGGCCGGGCGATGCGCGAAAGCTTCGACCTGCACGAACAAGTGGCCATCTTGCAGCAGTACATGCAAGATCTGTTGCCGGGATGTGAATTCGCGCTCGCCGCGCAAGACTCGCCCAATGGGCGCTTTCAAACTGCCGTAGCCTTCGAGCGCTTCAGGAAGCTTGAGTCAACAGCGGGCGCAGAGGCGAGTTGGTTTGAAAATGAGGTGGTGCGGACCCGCTCCCCTCTCCTCATTGCAGAAAAATGGCAATGGGCCAGGCACCATTCGTCCTTCCCGCCAGGCTCTCCTCCCATCCTCACGTGGTGCGGTGTGCCCGTCACTTTCTCCGACGGTTCCAAGGGAGTACTGTCGGTAGCCAACTTCGAGCGGGAGCGAGCGATCACGATCAGCCAGTTAGATCTGATTTGCGTTCTCGCTCACGAGGCGGCGGGCGCTTTCGAAAATGCCCGCGCCTTCCAACGGGAGCAGCGACGCGCCAGCCATTTGGCCCTGCTCAACGAGATTGGCCGGCGGGCATCATCGGTTCTCAATTCCGAAGAGCTGCTACCGCATATATGCGTTCAGGTACACAAGGCTTTTGGACTTGACTGGGTGCGCCTTGAGGTGTGCGACCGCCAAACCGATGAACTCGTCGTGCAAGCCGAAGCGGGCTACGGAAAGGAATTCATTGGCCGTCGCACTCCCCTGGGCAAGGGACTGTCAGGTACCGCTGCGATGCACGGGGAGCCGGTGGTAGCAAGTTGGGATCCGAGTGAGATGGAGCAGCAGAACCCCATGCTGGCGCCTGATGCGCTTTCCGGAGTCAGCCTGCCACTGGCGTACCAGAATGAGCTGTTAGGGGTCTTGACCTTGGAGAGTCGTCGAGAACAGGCCTTTTCGTCTCAGGATGTCTTGACGCTCAAGACGCTGTCCGATCAGCTCGCCATCGCCCTGCGCAATGCTCGAGCCTATCAGAATGCCGTGGAAGAAGCTATCACGGACGGTCTGACCGGCCTCAAGACCCACCGATATTTCATGGAAGCGCTCGAGCGGGAATTGGGACGCTCGCGACGTTCCGGCCGCCCTTTCGCTGTCGTCATGATGGACCTTGATCGGTTCAAGCTCGTCAACGACCAGAATGGCCACCTGGAGGGGGACCGGGTGCTCAGGCTGGTTGCCCAAGTGCTGGGCGACCAGCTTCGCGAATCCTCCGTGCTCGCCCGTTACGGCGGAGACGAGTTTTCCGTGTTGATGCCCGAAACGACGGAGGAAGAAGCCCAACGAGCCGCCGAACGATTGCGCACTGTCATCGAGAAGGAGCCCTTGCTGGCCACTCGCCATGTGACGGCCAGTTTTGGCATCGCCGTTTACCCTCAACACGGGGCCACACACCAAGCGATCCTCCAGGTGGCGGACATGGGCATGTACGTCGCCAAGCACGCGCAAGGCAATCGGGTGTGCGGGGCGATGCCGGTTCCTCACTATGCCCAGGTTGAGGCGTATCTCGACGTCGAGTTCAGGCGGAAGTTTTCCACCGGGCCGGCGGCTTTTAACGAGATCCTCCAGCACCTCGAAAAGGCCGTCAATGCAAACGCCGAGGTCAAGGTCGTCGATGCCGTCACCTCGCTGGCACGAGCCATCGATATTTCGGACCACTACACGCGATTCCACGGCCAAGCGGTTTCACGCGTGGCGGCGCAGATTGCCCGGCAGATGGGTTTGCCGGATGAGGAATTGGCAGAAATTCGGCGGGCCGGCATCCTCCACGATATTGGCAAGATCGGTGTCCCGCACACCATTTTGTACAAGCCAGGCCCCCTCACCAAGGAAGAGTACGTCGTCATGCAGGGTCACAGTGTGAACGGCCAGAAGATTCTGGAGCCTTTGAAGGTGGCAGCCGTCCAGCGCATCGGTCTGATGGTGCGACACCACCACGAAAAGTTCGACGGCGGCGGTTATCCCGACCACTTGAAGGGTCGCGAAATCCCTCTGGGTGCCCGTATCCTGACTTTAGCGGACAGCTTTGACACAATGATTTCGGAACGCGGGTATAAGAAGGCCCGCACCCTCGAGGAGGCGATCGCGGAATTGCTTCGCTGTAGGAATACGCACTTCGACTCCGAGCTCGTGCAGGCCTTCTTAAGATCGCTCGAGACTTATGGGGACCCGCGAGGCAACACGGTTTGGGACCAAGAGGATAATTTGGCGCGTGTGGAAATAGCGGATTGGGTGTCAGAGGGAGTGCTGGCGGTCCAGCAAGCATAGCGGGCGCGGCCCATGCCGCCGCCTCGTGCCTCGAAGCCAACTGAGTCTTGCCCGACGGACCCTTGGCATGCACCTCTAAGCTGCTCACCTCCCACCTGCCCCGGCGTGCTCCGACTTGCTCGACTTATCCAGTTCCGACGATAACCTACCCATGAGTGTAACCCCCAAATGCCCACGGTCTTTTTCCGCAGCCCTTCCTTGGCGCCTCTCCGCATTTTTCGCTTGACAAACCCCGGGACGTATGGTAGCCTATAGTTGTGGTCATTTTGTGGACACATTGTCGTGGACAGGCTTCCGACCCCGAGGAAAAGCGCAATAGTCCCGGCACCGGGGAAAACCGGGGTCGCGAAAAAAACACGAAATAGTACGAACGAAGCCAGTATGTTATTGAAAACAAAGACAGGCATGTCAGAAACGAACTAAAACGAACTCAAAACGAACTCCAATTGAGTGCTCAAATGCGTGAAATAGAACCAAAACTCGAGCTTTTTGACACCGCACGCGTTGGGGCGGGGAACTGGATCGTGGGAGATGCGGCAGAGACCGAAATTGCCCGGCCGAGGGAGACCCGGGGGACCGCGAGAGAATTCAATATTGCGGGGAACAAAGCCAAGAAGTTGCTGAAAAAAAAGCACATCACTTTTTTGAGTGGTGCAAGTCAAGGGCCTTCGGCGCACCAATCGGCACAAATCGGGCCCTGAAGGGAGGAAGGGCAATTTGGGAAAACGAGGTAAGGCTTGGGCATCGCGAGGCGAGGCAGAACAGTGACAAAGTGTCGGCTAGACGAAATTGACCCTTTCCGGCGACGACTTGGCAAACATGACCCCCGGCCCAGGGGCCATCGTAAGACATGACCGGGGATTTCCGCCGAGCGTTGAAGCGGCTGCGCCTAGCCAGTGCCGGTGATCCTCCCGACAAGTCGAGGCGGCAAGACACACACGCCGTGCCGTTTCCGATGCTGCTGGTACGGCGGCATGGTTGACTCCGGACACTCGACGGCGACAGGCACGGCGCTCCCGGCGAGATCCCAGTCGGCCCAAACCCAGAGCCCCAACTTGCTCCGCTGGTCAGGGGCAATTCCGCTGAACTTGACGCGCGCCGAGCCGTTCGGGAAGTCGCAAATATACCAGGTCCACTGACTGAAGTAAGGCTCAAGGCGTTTCGCGGCACTTTCCGGTCCTCCCGCGATGTATCCAATATGTCCTTGTGAATCAGTTACTTGAAGCTGAACTGAGCTGCCGTTGACCTCGCACCAGCAATTGGTCGTCAGGTGATCGTAGCCGGGAAATTCCAGGAGCAGCAGTGCCTTGCCGGTAACCGCTCCGGCGGGAATCGAGACGGCACACTCGATCTCGAACGCGGACGTTGCAAGTGGCGTGTCGCCGTGGTGAAGCCAATCCGACTTCGGGAACCCATCGATCCTCTGGGAGACCACTGTAGCTTGCAGGTTGCCTAGTTCCCTAGGACGCATCTCGACAGCCTGTTCGCCACCCTGCGGCAGCAGCAGCCGAACGCGGCCGGCGCCGTCTGCAATCCTCACCCTGCCGTTCGCATCCCGATACCAGCGCGCACCCAGGGCTACGGGTTCGACAAGTTCCGGGCGCGGCACAATCTCCAAGAAGATGAGTTCCCACGGCGCAAGATCCAGCGCGATCTTTGAGCCGGCCGTGACGCCATCGGCGATTCCCTTGCGATACGGATATTGTGTGTAGCAGACGGCGTCGGAGAGTCGGCTAGGGCAGCCTGTCGTCGCCAAATCCAGCGTAAAGCTCCTCGATTCGTTCGAGGGATTTCGGATCGCCACGATCCCGCGCTGGCCGCTCCAGTGTGCATAAGCGTACGGCTCGCCCAGTTCCACGCGTGATGCCAGCACGCTGGTGTTACGGAGCACATCCTGGTTGCGCCGGCCCCATTTCAGCAACCCCGCGTAGATTTCCCAGTCAGCGTCCGTCATGAACTTGGGGTTTATATAGGTTGATACGAAGAACCTTCCGCGACCGAACGCCATGGCGGCGTGGTTGGCAAATCCTCCCGCGCCGTCACAGTGGACGATGTCAAAGGACTGCATGGCGTTCTGAGGCAGCCAGATTTCGTCCAACGCCGACATGACGAAGAACTCGCGCGCAGTGGTCTGCGATTCCCGGTAATCGGGGGCGGGCCCGATCCCGTCCATGCAATCGCCGCCGGCCCCTGCCCACACGGAATCGGCGTGCTTGATCAGCCATGGGCTGCTGTAATTCGCCAGGGCATTGAGGTAGGTCGGCTCGGTGAAAAGCTCAGGATCGGCTTGCTTGCAGGCACGGATCAACTCCAGGGAGCACTCGGCCAGCGGTTCGACGGAATCGTCACCGGGCAGCAGTTGGTCGTGCGCACGCTCTTCACGGGCGATAAAGCCGTCGAATTTGATGTGCCCTAAGTGATACTGCGTGATGAGCGCATGCAGCTCATTCTTAGCGGCCAGAAGATATTTCGGGTCCGCCAGGGAAATTCCTATGGCATGGGAATTCACCGGATCATTGCTGCCCTCAACGACCGCGTAGCCGTGCTCAGCGGCCCATTGATAATCGATGACCGGCGCATAAGCCTCGCTGGGGGACATCCATAATCCCAGCTTCGCCCCCGTCGGCCTGATGCAGTCCGCGAGGCTGGCGAGGCCGTTCGGGAAGTTTGCCCGGCTGACGCCCCAGATGCTCCGGGGATCGCTCCAACCCATATCTGCCGTGACAAAATCGAAGAAGACACCGTGATTGTCATGAAGGCTCTTCACCAGCCTCTGGATCAGTGGCAGGCAGACCTCTTCACGGAAGACCTCCGGCAAGCTCCACCAGGAGTTGTAGCACGCCACCAGGCGTGGCGGCGCTAGCCTGATATCGTCGAGGTAATGAAAGAAGGCGTCCTTCGTCCGGCCGGGCGCGGCGACGCCGATCACCGTGGCATGAAGCCTGAGCCATTCCGAGGTGAGCGTCTTGCCACCGGGCCGGCTCCGCAGCACGAAACCTCTCGGGCCGTGTTCGTTGAAGGCCGCAACGAATTCCACGCCCGCCCAAATAGTCGGGCAAAAAACGGGGTGGCTGCCGTAGCGCATGCGGTCAGCGGTCGAGGATTTCCAGTCGCGATTGACCCCTTGCCAACAATCCAGGTCCGCTCGCATCAATCGGCGCGTGCTACCCGGGCGCGCCTGGCGGATCGAAAGCTGCTTGCGCACATAGGCCTTGGCCGGAAGAAGTGAGTACTCCGCGCGGACCTGGAGGTCAGTGAATGGTTCTGAATGGCCGGAGTAGATAATTTCCACACGCTCCGGGCTCTCGGTGGATACCCTAGCGCTGAATTGGGTTGAATCTGCAACCGCACCCCCGCTGAACTCCAAGCTAAATTCCGTGTTCGGCAGGTCAACGGTTTCATTCGCAAGCTTGTTCACCAGCCGGCGGGAAGTAACTCGGTCAAGAGCGACCGTAAAGCCAAACTCCAGGCTATCGTTGCAAAGCTTGTGTTCCCCTTTCGCCTTCGACGGGAGCGCGCTCGAGCCTGTGGGTACTGCGAAAGCCAGCATTCCTTGCAAGCATTCGCGTCGGCTGAATTGCGGCGACTTGTTTGTCATCCTCGACCTCCTCGTGCCCCTTGCGCCATTGCGGCTCCGGTCGATGTGGTTCGTCCACGGGTGCTTGGGGGAGGGGGAATTCTATTCCATTTTGATCGAAATGCAACATGTGATGATCGCACGTCTGCTTCGAGTAGGTAACTCCTTTAGTTTTGCTGCTGCCGCTTCCGCCACCGTGCTGGCCCCCAATGCCACCATCCGCAAACACGAAATCCGCAAGCTGCAATGGAAGCAGGTCGAGCTGTTCCAAGGCGTGTTGAAGGTTGGCAAATCAAAGCGGGCGCCGCTCCCCCCAAGCTGTCATCCTGAGCCCACTCGCTGTCATTCTGCGCCCATTCGCTGTCCTCCTGAGCCCGTTCGCTGTCACTCTGAGCGAAGCGAAGAATCTCGCTCTGCCGCTCAGCGTAAACTTCGCGAAGGATCCGCTTTTGCCCTGACCCGGATAGCGCGCGAGCAGGTGGCCGAACTAATTGGCGCTCACTCGATGGAAGTCATCTTCACGTCGTGCGCGACAGAGGCAATAGAAGTCTGCAGTCGACAGTTAGCAGTCAAGGCGTTCTCGATTCTCACTGTGAACTGCAAACTGTGGACTGTGAACTCCTCGCCCCGCGGTACATCGTCACGTCTCAGGTGGAACATTCTTCCGTTCTGAACTACTGCATGGCGCTGGAAAAGCAAAGGCAAGATTCACCACAGAGCACACAGAGGTCGCCGGGAACAGCTCCCAGTCTGCCTCCGTGCCCTCTGTGGTGAATGGCTCTTCGGGTGTGTTGCCATTCAACGCGATCATTCGGTAATGGGTGAGAGCACAGGTGTAGTCGTAGGCCGGAAGCACCCGCATGGCGAACTTGGTGTCGCGGTGTTTCCCTGTGTCCTGGTCAGGTAGGAAGCGGCTTGCGTCGGCTGCAATGACATCTTCCGGTGGAACCGCCAATTCAAGGAACCTGTAAAGCTCTGCCCTTTCTTGACCCTCGAAACACTCCGACGCAATCAGCGTGCGGCGAGCAAGGGAGCGGAACTCCGCCTGCGCCAAACATAAGAGGAAGGAAACGTCGATCTTCGCAAGGACGGCAGCGCGGCGGTCTTTAGTAGGCCGACCTGCGGCATCGAGCGGCTGCCAGAAGCCCTCGGAATGGAGGTGGAAAAACGGATAACTTACGTCCTGCTTAGTTCCCCTTCGCCCGGCCACGATCCGCCAGTAAGAGTTGAAGCGGAGAGCAAGATCTCCATCCTTTCTGAGAAGCGCTCCAGCGAGCTTACCTTCCTCGGCAAGATCGCAGACGACTAGAAGCAGCACAGGTTTCTGCGGCGCAACCCCAAGCGCCGGACGAGCCTTGTCTGGCCGCAACGAACTCAGCCGTTCGAGCCAGCGCGTCCATTCCGGGGATGCGGAGGTGACAACTTGATTCTGCATTTACGTATAGCGCAGCTTTGGAGTGCGGCAGCTTGCTGCCGCTTTGTTGCAGGCCAGCTTGCTGGCCGCGGTCACCTCAGAGACTAAATGACCGCGAGCAGGTTCACGGTGAAAAGCGGCAGCAAGCTGCCGCACTCCAAAGCTCCGCAGAGGAGTTCGCGGAATTCGATCGAAGGAAGAGTTACATCGGGGCCGGGGCGTATCGCCTCTGCGGTCCCGCGCATTCGCTGCCGCGCCGGAATCGAGCAACGCATCGAGCGTTGCCTCCATATGCTTCAACCAGGCAGTTCGCGCATTGGGGCCAATCTGGAAGCGCGCATGTGATTCGCGCAAGCTCAGCCACCATCGACGTTGGGTCTGCTTTTCGTCGCCGCCCAGGAATTGAATGAGAAAAGCGGCGAACTCTTCGGTAGCACACCTTAGGCTCTTGCCCGGGAAGAACGGACGAAGAACTGGGTCCTTGCCAACACGCGCGTAAGACCGTGTCGATAGCGTCTTGCAACCTTCTTCACCGCCAAGTGCTTCCAGCAATGCACTGCGACCGCGCATGGAACCGATTGTACCCTGTTCCGGCGGTATTCGCCCGCAGCGCCGCACCAAATCAGGAAATCAATGCCCGTCCGGATATCCCCTGTGAAGCCGTGGTCGTCAGAAGCGGGCAGGATCCGGTTGTCGTGAATTTGGATATCGAGAGTCCCGAGCCTGTAGGTGAGAGCAACAGCGAGAAACCATTCCACCCTCGTCGTTAGGGTTCCAGCTGCGTTGCCAAGAGCGACCACGCCGTTTGCCGAAGTGAGAGTGCCGGACGGCCACCTAGTTCTCAGCCTCCGGCTTGGCGGAGACTCTTCCACAATTCCGTTTTGTCCGGATGGCCCGTCATACGTCCAGTGAGAACTTCACTAATGGCCCCCGTATGATCGGGCGTAGCAAGCGGCTTGTAACCCGGCCTGCGTGATGGTTATCATGGAGTGGGAGGACCTTTCGCTATGCGCAGACGTGTGGAACGGCGTACCGTCAATCTGTCTGCTTATCCGGATCTGGTAGTTATCTATCTTGGGATGCGAGTTAATCGCATCGCCGGAATCAAGACGCTGCTAGGCTTTGGGCCGAAGATTGCTTCTTCTGCTGCGGCACAGCCCGACGGGCTGCTTCGGCACGAGGTGATCATCTACTCGTTACTTCCAATGCATGTTGGCATGCGCCAATACTGGCGTGACGCAAACTCACTTTTGGAGTGGACGCGTTCGGACCCGCATCGGCAGTGGTGGCAGAGCTTTTTGAAAGACTCCGGCGGAACCGGGTTCTGGCACGAAACCTATTTTCGGCGCGGGGGCATCGAGGCTGTCTACGACGATGTACCGGAAAAGATCGGTTTAATGGCGTTCGCACCAGCAATACCGGCTCGCGGACCGATGTTTGGCGCAGCAGCGAGGGCCGAAAAGGAATTTGGAGAGCGACCCGTATTGTCCGAGGAAGAGCTCTACGGGGAGCCAGAAAAATAACGGTACACTCTTTCGATCACCTAATTTTCACTCACGGCCACCCTGATCACATCGGCAGCGCCGCTGTGATCGTGTAGGACACCGGTGCGAGGACCTATAGGCACGCGCTTGATATCCCTATGGCCGAGAGCGGAAGTCCATTTCGGCCTTTGACGCCGGCACCTGGTATGTTGCGGCGAGTTTTGTGCAACCTGTTCTAGCATCCCGAGAAGCGACTGGACCCGGTTGCCATCGTCCAGCCTTTGACCCCTGGGGCAATACTGCCCATCGCTGGCGGCATCGGAGCCATTCACACTCCCGGGCATTGTACGGGACAGGTTGCGCTGCTGTGGCGTCCGGGACGAATGCTGTTCGCGGGCGATGTGCGCATGAACATCATGGGCCTCGTTGATCCCGTCGGCTACGAGAGTTTGAAGGAAGGTCGCGCCAGCCTGCGCAAACTTGCCAGTCTTTCATTCGACGCTGCCGGGTTCGGCCATGGCGCGCCTTTCGCCCGCTTTTTCTCGACACTTGCGCCTCTACGGTTATAGGGAACATCAAGAAGGGAAAAAGTAAGAAAAGTTGGAGAGAATATTATGCTGGTGCGCGGCGGGCCGGGCGGGCAACATGGCTGGATGCGCGGGTAGAGAATAACTTTCGACAGAGATTTCATTCGGAAGAGTGGGTTACTTCCGCGTGTACCGATCAGAACTCTCGTCAGGATGCGGGTACCATCGGAAAACACGCATTGTAAAGTGGCGCCCCTTTACAATGCATGTTTACGAACACTTGGCTTGAAAGGCAAACTGACACACCGCCCTGGCGTTTCTGCCGCTGCGATCCTCCGTCGGTTCATCTATCGTCCTGCACGCGCGAAAGAGTGGATTCCCCGATTTCGCAGGAACGCCAAGTATTCCAAAGGGGATTCCATTCCAAATGACACCCGTACCGAACTCATCTAGGCACGAACTCATCTGGAAATTGAATTCAGAGGCGCTCCGGTTTACACTACGGATGGGGCGAAAACTAAGAACGAAAGGTCTGGCCTGGGAGGTCACAAACAATGAACCTGGAGCACATTGTTCGTATTTTCAGTTTGACCGCAGGGTGCCTCGGACTTGCCTGTTCGCTGGCCACGGCCGGAGATCTTCCGCAAGTTGGCCAACAGGCGCCCGATGTAACTCTTCCTTCGCAGGACGGGAGTAATGTGAGCTTGAACGATTTTCGCGGCAAGTGGGTGGTGCTGTACTTCTATCCCAAAGACAACACGCCGGGCTGCACGATCGAGGCGCACAACTTTCAGCGGGACCTTTCGAAGTACGCCGAAAGGAACGCCGTGATTGTTGGTGTGAGCGTGGACACAACCGAGAGCCACCAGGATTTTTGTGCCAAACAGAGCCTGACTTTCAAGCTTCTGTCGGATACCGACAAGAAAGTCGTGGCCGACTACGGCTCACTGAGCGATAGGGGGCTTGCCTCGCGCAACACCTTCCTAATTGATCCCAATGGCAAAGTCGCTAAGGTCTGGACCGGTGTTAAACCGCCTGGCCACAGCGAAGAGGTACTGGCGACACTCAGCGAGTTCCAAAAGAAATAAGCGACCGTCATCACCCGAGAGTGCCATCGGGTCGAAGCAGAGCCCAAGACGACAGACATCAGGAGAGAAGTATGCGACCGATCATGGCGTGGTTCCTTCTTTTGTTGAGCGCATCGCCGGTTTTGGCCCAGGACTGGGCGCGCGCACGGTTGGAAAAGTCCCCGCGGCATCGTGAATGGGTCACCGTAAAGCACGAGGGGCGCGCGGTGGAGACCTTCGTCGTCTACCCCGAGGTAAAGGACAAGGTATCCGTAGTGCTGGTCATCCATGAGATATTCGGGATGACGGATTGGGTGCAGGATTTGGCTGACCAAGTGGCGGAGGCAGGTTACATCGCAGTAGCCCCCGACCTTCTTTCCGGGATGGGACCGCACGGTGGCCGGAGCAGCGACTTTCCCCAGGGGAGTGCGGGTGGAGGCATGAGTAGTCCTGCGGTTGAGGCGGTGAGTCATCTTAATCCTGACCAGGTCACCGCGGACCTCCACGCCGTCGCCGATTATGCCCTGAAGATTCCCGCCTCCAACGGCAAGCTGTTCGTAGCCGGCTTCTGCTGGGGCGGGGCCCAGAGCTTCCGCTTTGCGACCCATCGCCCGGACCTTGCCGCCGCATTTGTTTTCTACGGAATGCCTCCGGCGAACGATGCCATGGCGGCCATCACGGCGCCCGTGTACGGTTACTACGCGGAAAACGACTCGCGCATTGGAGCGACGCTGAGCGATACGCGTGAGCAGATGAAAGCGGCCGGAAAAACTTTCGAGCCCGTCACCTACCCAGGCGCCGGCCACGGTTTCATGCGCGCCGGAGAGGCTCCGGACGCGAGCGATGCCAATCGCCAGGCCCGCATCGATGCTTGGGCGCGCTGGAAGAAGATTTTGGGGGGCAGTCCATAGGCGCAGATTCGCAGGTTTTTCTCCCCGAGCCCCCTTCCGAAGAAAATGTGGCGCCAAGCCCGCTATTGAGGGGTAAGTCGATTCTGGCGGCAAATGCCGACAGCACAGGAAAGATGTGGTTTGGGCTTTATGAGGGAGGCGTAGTTGTCCTCGGCGGGAATCGATTTCACGCATACTCGGAACGTAATGGGTTGGCAGGTGGCTCTGTAAACGCCGTTTACGAAGACGACAGGGGCACCGTCTGGATTGGAGCGGAGCACGCGCTGAGCCGCCTCGAAGGTCAGCGATTCGCACCTGGAACAGCGCGAATGGGCTTGCGGGCGATCGTGTGCAATGGATTCTCACGGACCGTAGCGATCGCCTTTGGCTAGGCTATAGCACCGGAGTCGCGTGCTTAAGCAAATTCGGACTCGACCGAGCGGCGGAGGATTCTTCATACCGGGTGGCTTTTCAGCCTTTCGACGACGCGGACGGCCTGAAAGGTAACCCTGATCGCCCATCGCAATCAGGAACAGTTCGAGACCGTGATGGCACGCTCTAGTTCAGGACTTCGGAAGGAGTGGCGATCGTCGATCCGCAGCACATGACGAAAAACCTGGTCCCCCCACCGGTTCACATCTAACGGTTGCTGACCGACGGAGCCGCTGTCGGGAATTTGCAGGCCGTTCCATTGCATGGGGCGGGCGTCGGCCGAGGGCATGCAAACCGAAATCTCGCGTAGCCGACTTTTTGTCGTGTTCCCGGCCTCGCCTTCCGGCTCGGAAGCCTTGACTTCGTTTCCGCAAAAAGCGCTGCTTTTGCTCCTTTCGGGCTCAAATTTGCGCTAGTTGGCACGCAAGAAGCGCATGGTTTGCACCACTCAAAAAAGTGATGTGCTTTGTTTTCAGCAACTTCTTGGCTTTGTTCCCGGCATTTTTGAATTCTCTCGCGGTCCCCCGGGTTTCCCCCGGGCGAGCAATTTCCGTCCCTGCCGCATCCCCGACGATCCAGTCCGCCAACCGAACGTGTGCGATGTCAATAAGCTCGAATTCTGGGTTTATTTCACGCATTTGAGCACTCAATTGGAGTTCGTTTTGAGTTCGTTTTAGTTCGTTTCTGAAATTCCCTTCTTTGTTTTCAATAACCTACTGGCTTCGTTCGTACTATTGTTTGTTTTTTTCGGACCCCGGTTTTCCCGAGCGCCGGGACTATTGCGTTTTTCCTCGCGATCGGAAGCCTGCCCACGACAATGTGTCCACAAAATGACCACAGTTATAGGCTACCATCTGTCCCTGGGTTTGTCAAGCGGAAAATGCCTAGTGGTACGGTTTGATGTTGTAGCGGCGGGTTTAGCTCGCCAAGTGGCGGCGCAAAGCCGCCTCTACGTCATATCTGTACCGATACCCGAAAATGCGCACTGCGTCGCCGGACGCGCCGGAGCAGCCTAGCCAGGCCAAGCCACACCGCTCGAAGAAAATCGAAATGTCGCCGCCCATCGCTCCCGTCCTCGGAAATGGGACCCTGACCCTTCCCCTGAACCCCAACCGCTTCCCTAAGACTCACCCCCCAGCGGCTATTGTACGGGCACGCCATGGCGTGCCCCTACGTGAGGATGATGAGGGGACTTGCATCCACCCAGGTGGGCCAACGGCCTATGATAACTGCCGCGAGGTCAATTGTGCTTTCTCGACTGTGCGTCCAAGTGAACCCTCAGATTGTGTCCGAGTAGCCATCCGCCCGGAACCACCTGGCGCCACTTCCGTGTTTAAGACGTTATACGGCCAAGTGATCGGCCCTCAATGGAAGAGAAGCCGGCTTCGGGGGCGTCAGGGGTTGCGCTTCTACGACGAGCGAGTTATGCGGTCCATTGGCACTTCGCTGCCGAGGTGGTGGCAAGGTTTCCTCCAAGTACGCCGCTCGGCCAGAACTTCGGATTGCCCATGCGGACTCGTCGGTAAACACCATAAGACTTTCAGTGGGCAAACTGGGATTTGCCGCAGGGGCCGAGTTTCGGAGGTTTCGATTACTTGTTAGCTAAGCCGACGTCTGCTGAACCGCTGTTCCGGCCAGCCAAACGCTGTTATTCACTCTCGGCGTCGTTCAGGTGGTCCGAGCGTTTACTGTCCAAAGCGCGCATTTTTCCTTTGAATCGTGTATAATCCAGTAGATCGATGACGCTGACCTCGGGCTTTAAATTAGGTCCATACGAGATTCTTTCGCCGCTGGGCGCGGGCGGCATGGGCGAGGTCTATCGCGCTCGCGACGCGCGGCTCGGCCGCGAGGTCGCCATCAAGGTCCTGCCGGCCGCGATGGCCAACGACGCTGAGCGCATGGCACGATTCCAGCGCGAAGCGCAGATGCTGGCCTCGCTCAATCATCCCAACATCGCTTCGATTTACGGCCTGGAAGAATCCGGCGCGACGCGCGCGCTGGTGATGGAGCTGGTCGAGGGCCCAAACCTCGCCGAGCGGCTGAAGTCAGGCGCCATCCCCCTCGACGACGCGCTGCCCATTGCCAAGCAAATCGCCGAAGCCCTGGAGTATGCGCACGAAAAAGGGATCATCCACCGTGACCTGAAACCTGCCAACCTCAAAGTAACGCCGGAGGGGGCCATCAAGGTTCTCGACTTCGGCTTGGCCAAAGCACTTGATGTTGAGGCGTTGGTCTCTTCCAACGTCTCGAATTCCCCAACGCTGACCGGGGCGGCGACGCAGGCGGGGGTGATTCTGGGCACGGCCGCATACATGAGCCCGGAGCAAGCGCGTGGGAAGAAGGTGGACAAGCGTGCGGACATCTGGGGCTTCGGCGTGGTGCTTTATGAGATGCTGACCGGCCGGCAGGCCTTTGAAGGTGAGACAACCTCCGACACTCTGGCCGCCGTCATCATGAAAGAGCCAGACTGGCAGCAGTTGCCACCCCGCACTCCTCCATCCCTTCGGAACCTGTTGCGACGCTGCCTCGACAAAGACCCCAAGCGCCGCCTGCGTGACATCGGCGAAATGCGCATCGAGGTCGGGGAGGCAATATCGGCTCCCCCGGAATCTTCGGCAGCAACGCTGTTTTCTGAATCCGCAGCACGAGCAAGAGGGACCCGGATCGTCGCCGGGCCCGCAGCCATGGCCCTTGCCGCGACTATAGCCTCGCTTGCGCTCTTAGTCGCGTTTTGGCTGGGAGGCCGCCACGCGACACCGGCACCCCAGTGGTCAGGCGACCTCCTAGGAGGCTCGAGTGTCGGCTTTGGGCCTCGTATTTCGCCCGACGGCCGCACCGTGGCATTCCAGGCCATGGTGGATAACTTGACGCAGGTGGCGGTACTGAATCCCGATTCGGGGAATTGGACTGTTCTCACCCACGAAAGGTCACAAGGGATTGTGCAGGAAATCTCCTGGTCGCGCGACGGTTCGAAGCTTTATTTCGACCGGCTCATTTCCCAGCCCAAGGGAATTTACACCGTCCCGTCATTGGGCGGGGAAGAACGACTTGTCCTGGAAGACGCGGGGACCCCGGAGGCTCTTCCCGATGGCAGTTTGGTGCTCTGGCGTGTCGACCCTGACCGAAGACAGCAGATCTATCACTACTGGCCGGACACTGGACGGCTTCAGCCCCTGGGTGCCTGGCTACCGCCCAACCTCTCCGTGGCCCCGCTGCGGATATTCCCCGACGGCAGAGAAGCGGTCTTTTTTGGGTTGGTCGAGGGAGCGAGCTCAGATGGCGTGGCGCACTTGTACGCGCTGGACGTTGCCACGGGTAAGTCGCGCCGACTGGCTCCCCAATTACCGATCAGGGAGATGTCGGGAGGGTTCCCGTTGGCCGCGACCCCTGACAATGGGTCGGTCCTCGTGGACTTACCCGCGGGCAATCTGCACCAGATTGTGGCTATCCCTCGCTTCGGGTCTGGGCCCGCACAGGTGTTGATAACCATGACCACACCTCCGTGGACGATAGACGCCGGACCCGACGGGAACATCTATGTCGATCAGGTTGAGCGGCCGCTTCAACTGTTGCGGTTCTCTCTTGCCGGCGGCACACCGGAGGTTGTCGCGGTTTCGGAAACCTACCCGCCGTCGTTTTCTCCGCCGGTGGAGTTTCCGGACGGACGGTTCCTTTTGCCGGCCGTCTTCTCTGGTCATTCCCGTCTCTTGATTGGGAAGCAGGGAGGAAACTTCTTTCCTCTCGTGGATTCTGCCGAGGATATGCGTCTGCCGGCCGCATTACTTCCCAACAACCAAGTGGCGTTTATTGCGGGAATGGGTTCCGACCAGACTATCTCCATCGCCTCGGCAGAGGATAGCCGGATTATTCGCCACTTTCAGGGGGTCAAGGGAGTATCCGTATCGAGTCTAGCCGCTTCACCCGACGGAGGGACTCTCTATTACACGGGAGGGGGAGATCTTTGGGCCATCCCTGCCGCCGATGGGACTCCACGCAAGATTTGCGCTGGAGATGTTATCGCCGTCGATCCAGACGGGAGGCAGCTCATTGTCGGATTACAAGAGAGGGGCGGAACACGTCTGGTTCGGGTACCGCTTTCAGGCAGGACGAGGCAGGAAATCCAGGTTCAAGGCGATCTTCCAATTGCCCCTTACGCTTTGGGCGGAAACAGCGTAGGCAAGGACGGCAAACTGCTGATCGGCGTATCTCCGAAAGATTCATGGTTCTTCGGCGCGGGGGTGCTTGACCTGGCGACCGATAAGCTCACCAGCATCCCGCTAAATTACACGGGCGACATAGTTGTGTCCGGATGGACGAGCGACGGTCAGATTCTGGCGTTTGGCCTACCGATGCGCGCGCACATCTGGCGCTTCCGACCGATGCATTAAGGGGAGGATTGACCGAATTAACTGGAAAGCAGTTTCTGATGATACAAGCCTTGCGCACCGAAGCCAATAACGGAAGCCTGATTTTCCTGCAAGTTTGGCACACTTTTCTGAATCAAGCACAGAACAATTGATCGGACGGACGATTCAGCACCTGCGCCTTCGAGTTGCGGAGGTAGAGGTCGGCGTTCAAATCGCCGAACGGCCCAGCAGAGATTGGTCCCGATGCGGTGGCAAATCGGACAAATGGCCAGCAAGCTCAGATCCCTCGATACGGGGTTCTGGGATGTCTGCCTCTGCGCTCCTCTTCACTGGACGTATAATGGCCTTACCGTGCCCTCCGACGTCGTTGCCAGTTGACGATGAATTTCCGTCGCCCCAAGGGGGGCTCGGTTGCACATGACAGCGCTATTCAACGTCGAATGCCCGGTCTATCCAGTGCCAAGTGGGCTAGACTTACGTATCAGACGGGGCATTAACGGCGGGCGAACCTCTTGCTGAAGAAAGGATGAGAAATCGGCCGTCGGGCGAGCCGTCCGCGGGGCATTCCGGCCACCATGCTTTCACTTCTCGGAGCCATTTACCGAGCTTCTGTCTGAAGTCGCGATCTCGCCCGTACTCTTTCGATCCCAATTGCTGGGCCAAGCCCGTGGTCCCGAACAGCGGTATGCGAGTCCGTTGGCCTTCTGCAAGACTCCAACTCCTCCATACCAGCCAGACATACAGGTCAAGTGTGCCGGGAGCATTGGCTAGAGGAATGCCGCAAAGTACGAAAGGGCGGGCGTGGTAAGCGATGTCCTGCTTGTGATGCTCACGCTGCTCGCGAACCATCTGGATAGCTTCGAGCTTTTCGAAAGTCTGCTTCGTGACTCCAATCTCTGGAAGGATGGAATTCAGTGGCGAAAAACTGTTGCGGTTCAGGGGATCGTACCCGACTTGGCCAGGTGGGAGCCGAGCGCATTCCGAACGCTCCCCAGTGCGAGAGGGCTGGGACCCAGAAGAGCAGAGCTGGTGGGGAGGTGACGTCATTCTTCACCGCCTTTTTCGGCCTCTTTATCCGGTAAGCGCTTGGGAGGTGAGTCTGGGTTGTGCGGGGGTTGCAGAAATTGGCTTGTGATGCAGGAGGCTGCCGAGCCAACTGATTGAATCTCTTTGTTTTCAGCGCCCTCGGCAGGAGACACAATCCGTAGGTCTAGAGCAGGATAGTTCTTTCCGCTACGGATTATTCCAATGGGTTGCAGATCGCGACGACGGTCTTGGGTGAAGCCCCTCGTTGCGGCAAAAGGGCAAAAAAAGGGCAAAGTGGTTTTTGAGGGGTAATTCGATCTACTGACGACAACCGCTATGTGCTTAATTGAGAAAGGGTTAGTTGGTGGACCTGGGGAGGTTCGAACTCCCGACCCCATGGTTGCAAATCCCGCATATGATGTCTAACTGATTGATTTTGCGGCACGGCTGGCACCCGAAAACGCCCAAAAAACACCCTCGGAACGCTTAAGTGGTACTCAAATGGTACTCGTTTTTCTGTAGGCAACGCTGTAGCCGAGACGTAAAAAGCGGTGTGTCCCGGTAACTCTTGTTCCGTAAATTGCCCGTTCCCTGTGGCTGGAGTTACCCACCCCCTACTGCTTCTCGAAGTCCTTCGCCTTCCTGTGCTCGACGACATTCTCATAGTTCACGGCAAGCTCGTCGCCAACCTGGAGGACCGTGCCTAGCACCGGCACGTTGTCAAGCCTCCCGAACAGGACACCCGCCTCGTCGTCGCACGAGTCCACCACGACCCACATCCGCTCGCTCTCGCCTGTGGCCTCGTCTCGGAATTCGGCCTTGGCGTAGTCGCCAGGCTGGAACCTCGGCATATGCGGCCTCCTTCCGGCTCCTGTGAGGCTTGCGAGCAAGCGTCACCAGGGGATCCCGGACCAGAATCAGTATACATCCCGCAGCTTCCGTTGCGCCCCAGTGTATATTGCAGGTGATGAACTCTGCCGGTACCGACCCTGAGCTGCGAGACTGGCTCCGCTGGGCATCGGAGTGGGGCACCACGCCGATGTTCGTCAGCAAGGTCGCCGATGCAGCCAGCGCTGCGTGCACGCCCGACTTTGAAATGCTCCGGCCAGTGCTGCTCGAACTGATGCGCCAGCACCCCAAGCCGCCGCCCGGCCCTGCTGCGCCCGGCGACCCCGAGCTTTGGGGCTGGCTATGCTGGGCCTCCATGGGCGGGAACGCCCCGTCCTTCGTGCGGATGCTCGTCGAGGCGGCTTTCTACGCCTGCGCAGCCGACTATGAACTGCTCCGCCCGGTGCTGCTCGAACTGAAGCGGCGGTATCCCGAAGCGTGACGGGGATCGATCCATCCCGGCCCGGAGACACTCTCCCGCACCAGCAGCGCAGCCCGAGCCTGGGTGTGGCCGGTGACGCACAGTGCAGCACCCAGCGCACGTGGAACGACCATGGAGGCTTGCAATGACCCCGACCTGCAAGATCGTCCTTCCCAGCGAGAGGTTCAGGCTGGAGGAGATAAACATGCCCGAGGACCTTGCGTGCGCCCTGGCGGGGCAGGCAGTGGACGTCGAGGCCCATCCCGAGACTCCGACCGAGACTCTCCGCCTCGACCTGGACGACCTTCCTGATGGCCTGCCTTTCTTCGTCGGCGACGACGGCATCGCATGGAATGGCGACTGGCCCGCACGGGTCGTCTACACGGACGCTGGCGGCCGCACGTGGAGACTGCCGCGGCATTGGCTCACGGAAGGCGTGTCGCCTGTGATCGACGCCAGCCGCTACGAGGTCACGCACGAGTCAAGCTGGCTCGAAAGCTGGTGCCCGCCGACATGGTGGGACCTCGGGGACGTAAACTTCGAAGATGCGCCGGCCGAAGACGGGCAGTGGGGCGCAGCCGCCATCGAAGTGAGCGTTGCGCCCGGCGAAGTCCCCAAGGTCTTCTGGCGAGGCCCGTCCGGGAAGGCATGGAGGATTCCCCACGACTGGCGGCGACGGCGCATCAGGCTGCCCGGCTGCGAAGGACTGCTGAAGAACAACTTGCCCCTGGACATCGCTGAGGAATTCGGGGGAAGAATCGTGGCCGTGAACTTCCACCCTGGCTCTCTATGCTGCCTGAGCGACGGGTACAGGCTCCGTGACGGACGGGGCGGGAAGTGGCCAGTGAGGGCGGCTGACTGCGTGGTGGTCGGATTCGGAGATGAGATGGAACGATTCGCCTAGCGTGTATCGTCTTTCGGAAACCCGCTCTCCGAACCCACGGCTTTGGCGGAGGTCACCGCAGCCGCAACTACCACGGTCAGCAACGACTCGCCGCATTGCGGCAGAGTGTCTGGTCAGTTTTAGGTGGTCTGTTTGAGGACGTAGTCGAAGAACCTTTCGGTAGTGCCATCGCTGGAGGTCCACTCCGAGCGAAGCGTCGTCTTCCTCTGGACTTTTCTCAAGGCGGAAAGCAGGGTGCGATTCAGCTCTTTTGCGCTGGCCCCCTCCAGCTCGGCTTCAATCACGAACCCTTCAGCCGCTTCCTTGACGGAGCCTTTCGCAGCCAACTGGTCGAGTGCCTGCTGGATGGTCTGGGCATCCGAGCGGCTGACCCGTGCCCTGAGCTTGAAGTTCATTTGAGTCGTCCCTTTCCAAATTAATCGGGATTCTGGTTTCCCCAGTGCGGGGGCCAGAGTCTTCGGGATGTTGCGGGCCTTCCTCGGTCAGCGTGCGCCACTTTCGTTTCTCTGCCGTGGTTGTCCGCCATCAAATGCGTCCCGGTGTGGCCGCCCCTCAGCACTCAGGCAGGCCTTTGTCCCACGAATATCGGGATGACCGCAAAAGCCCCGAGCGTCACAAAGTAGACGGTTCCTGAAATGGGGTCTCGGGCGGCAAAATACTCACGAATTGTCATCCCACGAATCCACAGCCCGAGCGTGAACTCGGCCACGAGCATGAGGCCGAGCGCAACGCATCCCATCGCCAGCCGCCTCGACCGCAGCGGCGAAACTCGGAGATGCCGCACCACCCATCGGGCAGCAAGGATGGATATCCCAAACATGATGGGCGCTTCCGCCAGTTCAGCCGTCCTCACGCCCAATCTCGGGACTGCCCAAAGAGTGCGGATGGTGCCGAGGACGAATCCGGCAGCAAACACGAGGGCGAAATAAACCACGCCAGCTTTTAGAGTTTCCTTCATGGCCGAACCAGCCAACGCCAGAGCACAATCAATTCATTCACGACAAAAAGAGTTCCGAATATCGCCTTGTTGTTCCGGGCCAGCCAGCCGGGCAGGTAGATGTCGAAGTTGGCTTCCCGGTCTTCGGTGAACGGAGCCGCCCAATCCGTAAGCTGGCATCGCCCTCGGTTCGCCGCGAGCACCGCACATTCGCAGACAACGACTACAGTCAGGACGAGCGCCCAATGGAAGCGCCGCGTGAAGGCCGCAACGGGGAGCGCCAGGATGGAGCCCGCCAACGCTGCCCATATGGCAGTGTGCAGGAGCTTGATTCCCGCCAGCACGCAGTCGGGGCGTGAAATCCGTCGATACGTAAGTGGCAGCATAACACAACGGTGAAGGGTCAGGGCCGGCTGGTCCTGAAGCGGCAGCATCTAAACCTCCAGCCCCAGCGCCCTCGTCGTGAACTCCACGAGCGGCAGCATCGTCTTGCAAGCCGCGACGAAATCCTGCATGAACTTCGGGCCGCACACCTGCGCCTCTGTAATCCCGAGTGACGCGACGAAGTCCTTCCGCCTGAGGTCCTCAATGAACCGGTGATTCGGGTCGAACCCTCGCGGCGGCCGCTTCAGGGTGTCGCCCTCCAGCTCCAGCTTCCGCCTGACCTTCATCCACCTTCCGGGCTCGGCGACAATTGCCATCCGGATTCTCGTCAGGGCGCTGTTGTCCGGATGCCAGACGCCCGCCGCCGCGAAGCAGGTGCCCGGCTCCAGGTGGAGGTAGAACACGGGGGCATGGGCGTCCTTGCCGCTTGCGTGGGAGAAATGGATGCCGGCATGCGTCTTGAAGGGGCGCTTGTCCGGCGAGAACCGCGTGTCGCGGTAGATGCGGAACAGCGAGCCGCGAGTCGGGCGCGGGTCGGCGACGAAATGGGGGCAGAGCCTGCGCAGGTGCGGCCCGAAGCCGCTGATGAACTGCAGCGCGGGGTCGAGGACGTCCTTCTCGTACCGGGCCTTGTTCCTGGCGAACCAGTCGCGATTGTTGTGGCGCTTGAGCTGGCGCAGAAACTCGAAAAGCTCTGGGCGGAAGAAAGCAGAGTCGGGCATCGTCGGTCCCCCTCTAACAGCAGAATCAGCTTAGACGGATTCCCCTGGAGTGACAACCATGCCTCATCCGTCATTGGGGCCACGCATGTTCTCGCCGAAAAGCATATTGCATCCCGAGGCATCAACTCATCCTCGCCTGTCGCCTCATCCCGGACATCCAGGCAGGCGAAGGCGGCCGCGGCCTTTGCCGGGCGCATGCGCCGGAATCTCATCTCAATGCTTGGCGACATCAGGCTTCACCGCTGGTTTGGGCTGTCGGACCCGGCATCGCTTTTCAGTGACCACCTCTCCTCGGTGCACACAACGTCTGCCATCCGTGATCTCAAGCGAAAAAGGGCAAACACGTCCCGACTAATAGTGGCTATCCCCAGGTCGAACCGGATACCGAGTAAGCTACCGATCGGCCTGATGGAAGACGGCGCGGAAGGTGGTATGATTAGCAATAGACTCAATGGTGGACCCTGAAATTCGCGTGAGTTCCCGGTTTGAACGAGCATGATGGCCGCGGTGCATATCACGCCCCCCAACGAATCTCGCGCACCCCAACTCGCCATGCGGCTTTCCCTTGCGATCGGCTTCCTCATGCTCGCAACGAAAGTGTTTGCCTACTGGATGACCGGATCCGCGGCGATTCTTTCCGACGCTGCCGAATCGGTCGTTCACGTGGTGGCTGTTTCCTTTGCCGCTTACAGCTTCTGGTTAAGCCGAAAGCCTCCTGACCCCAGCCATCTTTACGGGCATGACAAGATCGCATTCTTTTCGGCGGGGTTCGAAGGCGCCATGATTGTGCTGGCGGCGGTCTATATCGTCGATGAGTCAATTCGCAGGTTGATTGCGGGGCCCAAACTGGAGAATCTGGGGGCAGGAGCTTTGCTCGTTCTCGCCGCGGGTCTCATCAATGGCGCTTTGGGCGGCTATCTGGTATGGGTTGGGAGAAGGCATCGGTCTCTGATTCTGGAGGCCGATGGCAGACACGTACTTACCGACTGCCTGACCAGTTTCGGCGTCCTCGTGGGACTGAGTTTGACCATGCTCACAGGCTGGCTGCGTTTCGATCCTATGGTTGCGATTCTAGTGGCCGTGGACATCCTTTGGATGGGGAGCAAGTTGATTCGCCAATCCATCGGCGGATTGATGGATGAAGTCGATCCGACAACTCAAGCTCAAATCCGGCGACTGCTCGTCGAAATCACTCGCGAAGCAGGGGTGGAATTTCATGGGTTGCGGCATCGCAATGCGGGCAATACGAATTGGGTGGAATTCCATCTGCTCTTTCCCAAAGACACTTCTTTGGAATCTGCTCATGCGCTGGCCACCAAAATTGAAGAGCGGATCCAACAAGATTCGCCGATGAGAACCGAAGTGATCAGCCATTTGGAAACACTGGAGGACCACCACGAGGTCCATAGACGTGGTCACTTTGAGAAGATTAACGAGTAAGGTCGCCGAAATCCAAACCTCCAACCGCACTCCGCAGTGTCCTGCGCGCCTTTTGTCACTCCTCGCTTCAAACCCGTGATCAGCGGACACATCTCGGGCTCCCGCACGCTGGCGTGAGCGGGATTTCAAGCCGTCGTCCCCACTACAAATTGCGGCCGCTTAGATAGTTCCAGCGTTCTTCGGGATTCGACCTGATAAGCCGGGATTACGGAAAATGGCCAGCCGCCAATGCAGCCCCCGGTGCAACGCCGTTTCGGCGAGAAGCTCGTTGGTACGAGCCGCCACGACGATTACCGGCCTCATGGCGATAAGCCTGGACCAATCTCAGTGTTCCATATCAACTTGTTCCAACTCACATCATAAGAGCACCCTGTCTTAGCGGGGTCGGCGCTTGGGCTGAGCCAACCAGTTCTTAGCTTTTCCGGGCGGTCGCGAACATGAACGAAATGTAATTCCGTGGACATGCGGCGATCATGTTCTTCGCGTACGATAAATGCGTGACCACAAAAAGAGGCAGTTGTCTTCTCAGACGTTATCGTTCGTTCGCGCTGTGCACGCCTATACTTCTCGTCCTAATGTGTGGGGGTAGCCATGCGAAGGCGCAACAACCTGCAACCTCCGGGACCCAGCCCTCTGCGAACAGTGAGCCTCCGCCCCCGGATTCCGTCCAGCCGAGGAATGACCGAATTTTTGGAGTTCTCCCCAATTACCGGACGGTGGAGAATCAAAAAATTCGCATGGCGCCGCTGTCGGCAAAAGGAAAATTCAAGCTGGCAGTCGAGGATTCTTTTGATCCTTACGCCTACGTGGTCGCTGGAGCCTTTGCGGGACTCGGCCAGACGAAGGGCGGCCCAAAATCTTGGGGAGAAGAGAGTTGGGGCCCCTACATCAAACGCTATGCGGCCTCGTTCGCCGATCAGACCAGTGAGAATATCATGACCGAAGCTGTGGTTCCCTCCTTGCTGCGCGAAGACCCTCGCTATTTTCGTCTGGGCACTGGCGGCTTTTTGAAACGCAGCGGGTATGCTCTGAGTCGCATCTGGGTGACGCAGACCGACGCGGGTCACAGGACCTTTAACTTCTCCGAAATCATGGGCGCCGCGGCTTCAGCCGGAATCTCCAACATCTACTACCCGCGAGAAGATCGGACCATGTCCGCGAACGTCAGCCGGTGGGGGGTGATGGTGGGAGAAGACACATTTTTCAATCTACTCAAGGAATTCTGGCCCGATATTCGCCTCAAAATGTTTAAGCGATAGCATCCGCCCGATCCGGCATTTTCCCGCTTGTCCAACTTTGCTTTCGCTGGTAGCATCCTATGGGCTCGGGCAGACAAGGACCAAACTGTGGAGGTCATCAAATGGCAACTTGGGGACGCGTGTACGCATTCGCAGCATGCCTTGCCATGCTCTGTTGCGGCGTTCGGATTGACTTCGCTCAGGATGGGCCCACAGGACCGGACGCTCTTCCCTTGACTATCCGGGTGGGAGCGCCTCTTCATATCATTTTGACCAAGAAAGTTCCCGTTAAGCGTCCGGGTGTTCCGGTTGAGGGGAAGGTGGCCGAGAACATCTGCGTGTTTGACCGCCTCGTGATTCCTGCGGGCAGCCGTGTGACGGGGCAAGTAACCAAAGTGGACAGCGCTTCGCGTAAGCAGCGAGCTCTGGCTATGGCCAACGGCAACTTCACACCCTTGCGGCATGCACATGTAGATTTCAATACTCTGGTGGAGGCTGACGGGAGACGCATGCCCTTACAAACCAACGTGTCGCAGGGCGGCCCCGCGATGGTGCGAATGGTTGCCGGTGCAAACGAAAAAAAGAAAAAAGGACGGGTTGCAAGCAAAGTGGATGAGATTCACCAGCAAGCGCTGGATCGAGAACAGGCAGCGATCAACAATGTAAGGTCGCCGGGCAGGTTGCAGCGGCTGAAGACCGCCCTGTCAGCCCGATTGCCCTACCATCGCCTGTCTTTGCCGGTGGGCGCAACCTTCACCGCCGAACTCAAGGTCCCCTTGACCTTCGGTGTTGAAACTCCCTTGCCTCAGCAGTTCGAGAAAATAGGAGGGCCCATACCAGCGGGAAGCCTCGTTCACGTCCGCATGATTACGCCCCTGAGTTCAGCCACCGACCACCGGGACACTCCGGTTCGCGCGGTGGTCTCGCAACCTCTCTTTTCTTCTAATCATACCCTCATCCTACCGGAAGGCGCGAGGCTAAACGGGATCATCACGGAAGCGGTTCCTGCCCGGCATTTCGGGCGCAATGGCCAGCTCCGGTTTACGTTTCGGCAGCTGGAACTTTCCTCCGGCGTGCGTCACAAGGTTGAGGCCAGCCTACAAGGAGTGGACGCCGCCTCTGGGAGTCACTTGCAGCTCGATGCCGAAGGCGGCGCTCATGCGGTAACGCCCAAGACGAATTACGTGATGCCGGCCATCGACGTCTTTCTGGCGGCTACATCCCTGGACCTGGATAGAGATCACGGAGTCAACGGGGCCGCGACGGGACGGGGTGCAGGCTATGGGAGAGCAGGAATAAGGGGCGGGGCAAGTCTGGGGTTAGCGGGCGCGGTGATCACCTTACTGGCTCGCTCCCGTCCGGTTAGCGCTGGGTTTGCCTTCTACGGCGCGGGTTGGGCGGTTTATTCCCACCTTGTCGCACGTGGCGTGGACGTGGTATTCCCCAAGAACACTCCCATGGAGATCCGCTTTGGCACCCACGACGGCTCAGCACCGGCTCCCCCGGGCGATCACTTCGTTTCGCAGGTGGTCGCCCGGCCTAACCCCTAACCCGCAAACTTAGGGTCGCCAGGCGTGCGCATTCAGGTTGCGTGACAGCATCAACTTGAGCGTTATTCTGTCGGAGCCTGGAGTCAAACCGAACCCAATACCGGCTTCGACCGCGAGGCCGAGAAACGTGCTGCTCGCGCGATCCATGACGGCCCAGATTTCATGAAACTGCTGGTGGTAGGGAACAAAGCGGCGGAGCGGGCCGAAGCCGTCGTACGCTTCCGCGGCGACGGCCCACCGGTCATTGAGGTTGTAGGCGATTCGCCCGGCCGGGTTGTACTGGAGGTTGCCGAAACCTCCCCTAAAGTCCGTGTCGACAATCGGGTTGTAAATGAGATCCCAGGGATGCAAGTGCAGCCCGATAATCGGCCTGATCTCGGAGCTGATGCGCCTGTCCTCCCAGTAATTGGCATTGACGCTGAACTCGTAATTGAGGCCATAGAAGAAGGTGTGGTCGTGAGCGTGGGGCCGGACAAACAGCTCGCGGATTTTGAAGCCGTTGAGGGTGGTAGTGTGGTTCGTCGAGTAAAAGGTGTACACGGGAAGATAGAGCCCCTGCTCCATCCAGGGCGTCACGCCGTAGGCCCATTCGGCAGTCCCGTTGAACGAGTGATCGGCGATGATGGCCCCAGGGAAGACGGGGACAGTCCGTCCGGCGGGCGTGAAATTGCTGTGGACCATCAGATTGAATATACCCTGCGGTTCGATCTCCGCATCATAGACCTGGATCTCGTCGGTTTGCGCGAGAGCGGTCGATGACACTGCCGTCAGGCCGATAATAATCCACAAGACAGCGCGCATATTCATCCCGCAACATTCCGCCAACCCTGCGCGCCGATTGAACATCGGGTTCGTTCAACGTCTAGGAAATGGCACGCTCCTATTGCATAGCACGCCAGTTCAGATCGACCCGCACCGGGATGTCGTTCTTGATGGGCATGGTCAGGAGCGTCGGCGGATCGATCTTGAAGTCCGTCAGCTTTGCCGGAATTGTTCCCGTGATCCGCGTCTCGCCGCCTTGAACCGACCGTTCGAAGGGCACCTGCTTGTACTCGAAGGTCTGGCCGGCGAATTGGACCTCCAGATCGAGCGTGATGGTCTCTGAGGAGGCGGCCGATTCGGGCAACCGGGTGCGAACAGTTACCAAAGGAAATTCTGCCCCGCGCGTCACCTGGAGCATATGAAGATCGCGATTGCTGTCACCGGAATCGAAGGACTTCACGGGCACCGCAATCAGAAAATTACACTCCCCTTCGTGGCAGATCCCCTTGCCTTTGGCCGCATGGCTGACGCCATCGAATTGGTGCAGCGGGTGTGAGACATGATAGGTGAGAGTGCTTTGCTCCAGCGCCCATTGGCTATCCGCCCAGGCGAGGGCGGGAAGCGACAGTAGCCAAAAGCCTATCAGCAGTTTCCTGAGCATTAGCCCTCGCTAGAATTTAAACGATACAGACGCTACCGCCAATCCAAATGCCCCTGCCGTAACGATGGCCACCGGCCCATGCGCCGAGGCTATCCCGTGAACCCTTTCGCCGCGGCTCTTTTGAGCGAAGGCCATCTCTCCCAGAATGGGTGTCAGGATCATCCCGGGTCCGTGAATCCACGCCAAAGTTTTGTGCAGGCGGATCGGCCCGCGCGTCCTGGTGCCGGGGATCTTAGGCGCCCGGATGGCAAAGTAAGCGGTGGTGAAATACATGCCCACCGTCGCCGTACCCAAAGCGGCATGCGCGTCTCGGCTGGCCCTGCTTGTCTGCCTTCCGCCGGCGAAAGCGGAAGTAATGAGTGTGGCGCCGAGCGGCGCAATCGTAATCAAGCCGAGCCGCTGATGGATCTTGAGCATGTGCGAGCGTCGGTCAAGCAGTGCCTGTTCCCGTGCATTGCCCTTGGCCTGAGAAGGAGTGATGCCGAGATCCTCCAGCGACGGCTCCGCCGGCTTACCAGAAGGGTTGGGCGCGGTCTTCTGAGCCGGATCTGCGGTTATATTGCTTTGCGCTTGCGCGACGGCTTCGAGCACGCAATTCTCGATCACTCTAGATGACGCACTGACGACCGCTTCAGGAATCTCCTGAGTTTCGTAGCCGCGAGATTCAAACTTGATGCGGTAGTTGCCGGAAGGAAGAGTAAATCTGTAAATTCCGTCCATGCCCGTGGCAGCAGGTAGCGCACGGCCAGTTTCCACATTGGTGGTGGTGACGAACGCAAATGCCACAGGGGTGCCGGCCGGATCGGTCACTGTGCCTGTCAGTTCCCCCATCACCTCGGCCATCAACGATGGGGCCCATATAATGATTAAAAGTGCGCTGGCAAGGCTGGCGAGACAAGTGCGGCTGCAGCGAGCGATACTGGCGAGCATCCGTACCTCCCTTTTTAGTTTGGGTAGCGACCGGGGTGATTCTCTCGAATCCAGATGCGGCGATCACCCCGCACCTGCGGATGGCTCCTACGGTCACGTCGGGGCCTGAGGCCGCCAAGAATCAGAATAACGCAGCTTCTCTCAGGTTTAGGCGCGCATTTTCGAATATGAACAAAATGTAATTCTCAGGACATTTACCGTTCATGCTCGCCGGTGCCGTGAATACGTGCGGGCAGAAACTGGCCCGAAAGGTGGGTAGTGGCGGAGGTCCAACAGCATCACCTCCATGCCAGAAGCGTGGGTTTCCAAACAGGGTATGCGGTATCGATCAAATGCAAACGGGCCCTTTCAAGACAGCGGCAGGTAACGTCATCTTGTTAACTGGCAGCAGCAGCGAAACCGTGGCGCCCCCGCCCGGGTGATCGGAAATCTTCACCGTCCCGCCATGGGCCTGAGCCACGGCATCAACAAATGCCAACCCGAGTCCATGTCCGGGCGAGTGCGTCCCTTTCACAAAACGCTCGAATACGCGGCTGCCGATCTCGGGAGGAAAACCCGGCCCATTATCCTCGATCACCAGTTCAGCATAACCCTGGTGCGATCGGAGCCGAATATCGATCTGGCAGCCCGGGGGCAAGTGCACCAGTTCATTTTCAAACAGATTGCTCAGACTGCGATTGATAAGCCCGAGGTCGGCCTCAACTATAACGCCGCTTTGCAAGTCAGTTCTTACCTCATGACACCTGTCGGCCATGGCCGGCATGTATAGGTGGAGCAATTGAGTCACAACCGCGGGCAAATCCACCGCCGCACGCTTCAGGGGAAGGGCTCCGGCTTTGGCTTCGGCGACATCCAGCGTCGTGTTGAGTAAAGCAGACATGCGGTCTAGTCCTTCGATAGCCTGCGCGACTGAATCTCGCCATGGCTCGCCGTTCTCAGACGAGAGCGCCGATTCAAGAGTTCCTCGGATCGAGGTCACGGGACTTTTCAGGTCGTGAGCAACCGCGTCGGTTACGGATCGCAATTGTTTGACCGACGCCTGAATCCTCTCCAGCATGTGGTTGAACGTCTTCGCCAATCGGGAGATTTCGTCGGATCCGGCGGGTTCCGGCAGTCGCTCGTCGAGTTCCTCGCTGCCGATTCGTGCGACTGTCTCCGTAATGCGCTCCACTCGCCGCAGGGTCCGGCGCGTGCTGAGGTAAGAGATCAGGAACCCTAGAAAGACTGTTCCGGTCCACCCCCACAGAAAGCGCTCCATGAGCGTGTGCAAGACGTGCCTGGCGCCCCGTTCGGAAAGGCCCAAATAAGTCGGAGTTCCGCCCTCGTGTACTTGCACAACTACTCTAAAATCAGGTTGCCATCCTTCCACTCTTATCGACTGCGGAATGCCAACCACAAAATGCGCCTGTTGGATGGCGCGCCAAAACGCTTCTCTCGATCCAGGGCCCACAAACAGGATGTCCCCGTTTGCGCCGGGGTTGGCCCGGAGGAAAAAAACGTAATTCAACCGCTGCCCTTCAGAACCGCGCTCGTCCGGGACTTCCTGCATCGCCAGTTCGGCAACTTCCTTCACGATCTGGTCATACAAGCCGTCGCGCGGAGTATGCTGCGCAATCTGCGCAAGCACCTGGGCTTCTCCGGTCAGCCACGCGTCGGACCGAGCCCGGAACTCTCGCGCCATCAGCAAGTAGACAATGAAGAACGCCACGAACGTTCCCACGGAGAACGCCAGCGTTGTCCATAAGGCGATGCGCCAGGCAGCAGTTGTGCGTGAACCTTCAGGCATACTTCAAGAGGTACCCCACACCTCGAATTGTGTGAATCAAGGGCTTGCAACCGTCGCAGTCAACCTTGCTGCGCAAACGGTAAATGTGAACGTCCACCACATTGGTAGCTGGATCAAATTGCATATGCCAAACGTGGTCGAGGATCATAGTTCGAGTAACTACACGGCCCACGTTCCGGCAAAGGTACTCCAGCAGAGAGAACTCTTGGGGAGTAAGTTGGAGGACGCGATCACCTCGCTTTGCTTCGCGCCCGATCAAATCAACCTGGAGATCAGCAACTTCCAACCGCGACGGTTCCTTTTGTGAAGCGGAGGATCTGCGCAGCAAATTCCGTATCCTTGCTAATAGTTCCGCAAGCGCAAACGGCTTAGTAAGATAGTCATCGCCACCTTGTTCGAGACCCTTCACACGCTCATCGACCGAGCGCCGGGCTGACAGGATCAGGACCGGAGCGGCGTTGCCCTGCGCCCGGCAGCGCGCAATCAAATCGAGTCCATCCATGTCCGGCAACCCTAGATCGACGATAAACGCGTCATGAACGCGTTCTAGAGCCAGGGCCTCAGCACTCTTTGCGTCAGCGGTTGCATCCACCCGATACCCTGCTTCGACCAGCGCCCTCTCCACAAATCGTTGTATGGATAAATCGTCTTCCACGAGCAGCAGCCGCATAGGTAATGTCAACTCCTGGGTTAGGCGTTACGCCCCTACGTTGTACGATGCACTTCGGCACGCGAACGTTACCGCAGTTCGCTTCAGCGAGACGCTGAAATGCGCCCGCCGGCGATGGACCCACCGCGTGGCCGTGGCTGCAAGTAACAGGTGATCCAAAGGAAATCAGCAGGCACGCTGCACCGACATGACACAATGTCCATCACATGCCGCGTAAATGAAGATTTTGTCATTTACAACACTTGCTCCAACCGGGGCGCAAACTCTCGCATCTCACGAATCGTTACAGGGCTTTCAAGCTCGTTTCTGTTTGCGGTATTAATCGAAAGGGAAATGCCAATTGTAAGTACAACCGGCAAACGATATGCCAACTGTGTAAACCAGCAGATTCCAACAGAAAGGGATGGATTGAGCTTATGAAAAACGTTTTGGGTGTCCTGCTCATACTGACTCTGGAAACTGTCCCTGCGTGGGCGGTGCTGGGCCAGTACGAGTCGTCAGTGAGCGTGGACCAGCAGGACATGAAAAGTGAGGATCGTGTCCAGGACTTCCAGGCCTACAAAGTCCACGAGCTTACGAGTTCGAACGGCACAACGGTTCGAGAATACGTCTCGCCGAAAGGTCTGGTTTTCGGGGTCGCCTGGCAGGGGCCCTTCATGCCCAGCATGGAGCAGTTGTTGGGATCATACGTTACGAATCTGCAGACGGCGTCGAAATCTCAGAGCCAAGTGCGACACCTCAGGGGGCTGACCGTGAGAACCAACGACTTTGTCTTCGCGAGCAGCGGCCGCATGCGGTTTTGGAAGGGAAGCGCCTTCGTGCCTAGTATTGTTCCCAGTAATGTTTCCGTCGAGGTGGTGCGATGACCCTGCGAAATGTCTCCAAGACGAAGATAGCTTTTTTCCTCGCGTTGGTTACAGGGCTGATCTATTGGGGAAGCTGCGGCGGCAGTAGCAGCGCACCCAGCCTCAACAACACTGTTCCGGTTTTAGACAACACAGCGCCCCTAACGGTCGGTTTCGGGGCGTTAGGGCCGTCGGGCGGATACGTGAACGGGGTCTGGACGACGGTGACCATCTGCGTACCAGGGAGCACCACCAATTGCCAGATCGTCGATAACGTACTCGTCGACACCGGCTCCGTCGGCTTGCGCGTGCTCAGTTCAGCACTCACTACCGTTCCAGCGAGCTCGCTGGGCACGATAACGGATAGCACCGGCAATCAGCTTCAGGAATGTGTCCAGTATGGGGACACATCCTATACTTGGGGACCCGTGATGCTGGCGGATGTTGGGGTCGCGGGGGAAAAGGCCGCCTCAATTCCCATTCAGATCATTGGCGGCAGCTCCGCTGGAGTCCCTTCACAGTGCCTTGCAATCCCAGTCAACCCCTCTCTTCCCAATGGTGGGAATGAGGATTCCATAGAGACCCTGGGCGCCAACGGAATCTTGGGTATTGGCGGTTACCCATGGGATTGCGGTACTTACTGCACTTCAGGCGCTCCGAGCGCAGCGGGATATCCGTACTACGTCTGCCCCACCGGGCAGGCCTGCTCGCCCGTCAATGTGCAAGCCGCGGATCAGGCTATCAATCCCGTGGCGGCGGTCGCCTCGTCCGAGAACAATGGGGTGCTGATCAAACTGCCATCGGTTCCAGCGACCGGAGCGGCAGATGGGACAATCACGGGGTCGCTCACTTTGGGCATTGGTACACAAAGTGATAACGCCCTTACCGGTGGCGCCACAGTTTACGGGCTCGACCAGTACGGAAACATCCCACAAATCACTTACAACGGCGTCCAATATACGTCTCCCACGAACATCAACGTTCTCGATACGGGCTCAAACGCGTTCTCGTTTCTGGATGCCACCACCCTGGCGTCGGTGGGGATCGTGGACTGTGCGAACGCTGCGGGCTTCTATTGTCCGCCCAGCACCGTTCCGTTCACCGTGACCTTTTCCGGGGCAAACAGCACTTCGGGGACAATAACGTTCAGCATCATGAATGCGGATACGTTGTTTGCAAGCGGCAACGCGGCGTTCAACGATTTGGGAGGCGACGGCGGCACGAGCCCTTCGAATGACGTTCTGGACTTGGGGTTGCCCTTCTTCTTCGGCAAGAGTGTGTACGTTGGGATGATGCCGGGGTTGTTCACGGGTGAAAGCGCTGCGCCGGGCGTCGCGACGAGCGCGGCGTACGGGTATTACGCGTTCTAGCGCTTGCGTAGAAATGCTCTATTCACTTTTCCCAGGTGGCAGGAGAGAGCCGATGAAGCCTCTTTTTGATGCGGTAATGCTAACAGTAAGGCTAAACATAGCCAAAGCGATCGACCTATACCACTTGGGGGGAGTGATCGGGCTCTCGTTAGGTGCAGCCGAACTGGTAGCAGCATTCTCGGCCAACAGTCTGAAGAGGAGAGAAACCAAACCATGACGATGAAGAACATTTCCATCACCACCGCGATGCTGATCACGTTGTCGTTGCCGCTGGCGCAAGCAGGCGTCGGGATGCCCGGCACTATCACGGTTGCCGAGTTGGCTAGAGAGACTGCGGCCAGGAAGACTCTAACGCGGGCCCAGGCGTCCGCCTGTGCGGTGGCGGATGAGGCAGACCAATTGAGAAGGATCGCCGACCGGATGTTTAGTCCGGACTCGCATCGCGACAAACTGACGGCATTGAAGGGCAAAGTCAACCGGATGGGCCAAGAGATCAGCAGCCTGGGGGTAGAGCGCGAGTCGCTGGCACCGTGGGAACAGCAGGCGATTGACGAAATCCTGCCGCTGCTTCAGGCGACTGCCGAGAACACCGAAAGCGCAATCGAGTACTTCGATGCACACGGGGACCGTTTGTGGCTGGAGACCTATCGCGATTACGCCGACCACATCTGGCAGGGCTCCGATCAGATTGCAAAGATTCTCAAGAACTACCTTAAGTATGACAGGCTGCGCGATCAGGAGGTATACGCGGAGGAACGCATTCGGGCAGCTTCGCAGCGCTTCGACGAGCAGGCGCAGTGGGGAGGACAGTAAATGAAACATGCGATCGTACTATTGGTTTTCGAAGAACTTCAGGAACTTGAAAGCTACGGATCGATACTTTGCACTTTGGGGTACGGCATCCGGATGTGTGACTCCGCGGCCGAAGGAATCAAAGCCCTCGAGACCGAAAACTTCTCTATGGTGTTAGTTGGCCAAGGTACTCCTGCGTTTGAGGGCCGGCAGGTGCTGGAAAGGTCGCTTCAACTCGACCCCAACGTGCCGGTATTAATCATTGCGAGGGCGCTGAACGTGCACTGCTACCTCGACGCCATGGACCTTGGGGCGATCGATTACCTCGAAAGGCCTGAACCAGAAGATATGGCGTGGGTGGTGAATGCGCATATCCATCGGGCGTCCGTTGCCTGATTGAGTGGGGAGGGGGTTGCTAGTCCCGTTCCTCGAAATGTTTTTATCTGCCGCGGCGCGCCTGCCCTCGAACGACGGAGGCTTATGGCGTCGCGAGAATCAATCTGGGAGGTGAAAGGACCTATGAAAAAGTTCTTGCTCGCAGTTTTCGCGGTAATGGCACTTGCCGTTTGGATCACGTTTGGCCAGGCGAAGGATACGTCAAAGCCGACAAACTTCTCCGGCAACTGGGTTTTGAATTTCGGTCAAACGAAGAATCCCCCCGATGGTTTGCAGGGTTACGAACTGGTTGCGAAACAGGATGAACGGCAACTCCAAGTCGAGACAACGCTCGAAGGTGATCTGCAGGGCACTCCAAGCACGCCTAATCCGGTCGGCTACCCCGGAGGTTCCGGAAGAAGAGCTGGAATGGGAGGCGGCGTCGGCCTTCCGGGTGGTATCGGAATTGGCATGGGTATACCGGTTGCGCTGGGTATTCCGCGCGGCGGAGGCGGGAGATCACGCTCCGGCGGATCGTCTCAAGGAAACATCGCCGCTTATAAGCTCTATCCCCAAAACGTCGCTTACAACCTGGATGGCAGCGAAGGAACTGCGCAACTTCGTGATGTGGAGCAGACCAACGTCACCTCGAAGGCAGAGCGGGCGAAAGACGGCGAACTGCTAAAGCTCTCTCTGGTGGGGAACGGAGACTCCGGAAAAAAAGGCAACAAGGTCCAGATAACTGAGCAGTGGAAACTTGCTGATGATGGAAAGTCTCTGAAGGTCGACCGGACGGTCAAGTCGCCTGAAGGTTCGGGCGCCGTTCATCTCGTCTTCCTGAAGAGGGAGTCGAACAGCGCAAGGCCTGCTGCCTTGTTAGTGCAGCCGAACTAAATCGCGATCGTACAGGGAGGTCGTTTCGTCAATGCCAACTCTCACTTCAACAGATCGGCTATACGCCGAACATGCAAACCCGCAATGGGTACGACTGCTCGACGTGCTGCAGATGAACGTGCCCTACATACACTGCGAAGGGGCTGAGCTCTTTCGGGCGGACGGACAGCGGGTCTTGGATTTCCTGTCCGGCTACTGCGTGCACAATGCTGGGCACAACCATCCGTACATTATCTCGGCACTAAAAGAAGAATTAGACCGAAGCGGACCGGCGATGCTCCAGAGCAATGTGCCCGACCTTGCGGGCGAACTTGCGTATCGGCTTTGCGAAAGCGCTGGGGGACGGTTACAGAAAGCCCATTTCACCAGCTCCGGCAGCGAGGGAGTGGAAGCCTCCATCAAATTCGCTCGCGCTCACACCGGGCGGGCCGGCTTGATCTTCACAGATGGAGCGTTTCACGGCTTGACGTGTGGCGCCTTGTCGTTAATGGGCAGTGAATTCTGGCGCGAAGGTTTCGGGCCGCTGCTACCGGATGCCAAACGGGTCCCATTTGAGGATCTGAAGAATTTGGCAGCTGCGCTATCCACTAAGAAGTACGCAGCCTTTATCGTGGAGACGATTCAGGGCGAAGGCGGCATTCGGATTCCATCTTCCGAGTACTTGCAGCAGGCCCAGGCACTCTGCCGAAGATACGGCAGCCTGTTTATCCTTGACGAGGTGCAGACGGGGTTGTACCGCACGGGCCGTTTTCTGGCTGCGCAGCATTTTGGCTTGGACCCGGACATGGTCGTTCTCGCCAAAGCTCTGAGCGGAGGCTTGGTGCCGGTGGGGGCCGTCCTGCTCACGGACGATGTTTACAACTCCGTCTACGGCTCGCTGACCCGGGCTTTTGTCCAAACTTCAACCTACTCCGAAAACAATCTGGCCATGCGCGCCGGACTGGCGACGCTGGACGTGCTGGAATCAGAAGGGCTCGGGGCGCGTGCCGTATCGGTGGGCCAGTATTTGCGCGAGCGGTTGCAAGCCGCGCTCGCCGGTTACCAAATGGTGAAAGAAGTGCGCGGCCTGGGCCTCTTCTGCGGCGTGGAGTTTCAGGCGCCGCGGAGTTTTGCGCTGCGGGCTTCTTTTGAAACCTTCATGCGAATCCATCCAGGTATGTTCGGGCAGATGCTAGTGATGCAACTCTTCCGGGAGGGCATCCTCACCCAGATTTGCGGCAACAACTTTCTGGTGCTGAAGGTCGCGCCGCCGCTAGTGGTCCAAGAGGTCGAGGTAGACGAGTTCGTAGGTAAATTGACCAAAGTCGTCGAGTCCATCCATGCTTCCACTACTTTCTGGTCAGAAGCACTGGGGCTGGCCCGGCGCGTGATGAACATTTGATCGGGCCTACAAACAGTAACTTCCGTGGCTTCAACGGGCGCCCATCGCCCGGGCAGAGTCGCGAACGAAATGGAAACCATGAACATTGCAGGCGTTGGCAGTGCCTTACCAAAACACTACTACCCGCAAGCCGTTCTGAGCGCAGCCCTGAAGAAATACTGGAATGGCCGGCTCGACAACCCCGGCGTGGTGGACCGGATGCACAGAAACTCGGCGGTTGATGGGCGCCATCTGGCCTCGCCTGTAGACGCTTACTACAAGTTGAATACTTGGGGAGAAGCCAACGATGCCTGGATCGAGTGCGCGATGGAGCTTGGCCAACAGGCGCTCTGCAGGTCATTGGCGGGCGCCGGTTTGAGCCCGCAGGACATTGATGCGTTGTTCGTCGTATCGGTCACCGGCATCGCCAGTCCTTCGCTCGATGCCCGATTGGTTAACCTCATGAGCATGTCTCCGCGCGTCAAGCGGATGCCGATCTTCGGGTTGGGCTGCGTGGGGGGCGCCGCAGGAATCGCTCGCGCCGCGGATTACGTGCGTGGTTTCCCCAACCATGTTGCCGCGTTGCTCTCGGTGGAACTCTGTTCTCTAACCATTCAAAAAGAAGACGTCTCGATGGCGAACCTGATTTCCTCCGCGTTGTTTGGCGACGGCGCGGCTGCAGTGGTCGTTACAGGCGCCGACAGGAGCGCCGGCGGGCCGGAGATTCTCGATACACGATCCACTTTCTATCCTGGGACCGAGCACATCATGGGCTGGGACATTTCGGAAAAGGGTTTCCAAATTGTGCTCTCACCGGAGTTGCCTGCACTCATTGTGGAGCACTTGGGGCGCGACGTGGACGAGTTTCTGAGAGACCATGGGCTCATGCGCAAAGACATCGGCCGGTGGATCATGCACACTGGCGGTCCCAAGATTCTCGAGGCAACGGCGAAGGCGCTCGAGCTACCGAAGCAGGCGCTAGACTCTTCCTGGGAGTGCTTGCGGAGAGTCGGCAATCTTTCCTCAACTTCCGTGCTCCTGGTGCTCGAAGAAGTCATGAAGCGGCGCCGGCCGGCGGCAGGGACCTACTCGCTGCTCGCCGCAATGGGTCCGGCGTTTTGTTCTGAACTCGTACTTCTCAGGTGGAATTAATGCGCTCCGATATATTGGATACAGATGTGTTTATTGCAGGTGGAGGTCCTGCGGGCCTGGCAGCGGGGATCGCAATCCGCCAGCGCGGGTTACGGGTGGCGCTCGCTGATCCGGCGCAGCCGCCGATCGATAAGGCCTGCGGCGAGGGGCTGATGCCGAACACCGTGGCTTCGCTGAAAGCGCTGGGCGTCAAGCTGTGTCCCGGGGATGCCATTCCGTTTCGTGGAATCCGTTTCATCAATAAGGAATTGGCGGCGGAAAGCGCTTTCATCGACAGTTACGGGCTGGGCATTCGAAGGACGAGCCTGCACAAAGCCCTGGTGGAAAGAGCCGCCGAGGCAGAAGTGCAATGCGTGTGGGGAGAACGGGTGACGGGGATTGGCGCCGGAGAGGCTTGGTTGGGCTCGCGCCGGGTGCGGTGTCGCTGGATCATTGCTGCAGATGGGCAAAACTCTCAGGTTCGAAAATGGGCGGGTTTGGATCGAGGACAGCCGCAGGAAACTCGATACGGGTTCCGGCAGCACTTCCGCGTCGCGCCCTGGGCGGATATTGTGGAACTTCGCTGGGGAAGCAATTGCCAGATCGTGGTTACGCCCGTCAGGCCTGATGAACTGTGTTTGGTGGTAACGTCCCGATCACCTAGAATTCGCTTGAGAGAAGCTCTCCTCGAATTCCCGGAGATCACCCGGAGATTGAAAGGCGCGTCGCCAATCACCAGGGACCTGGGCGCAGTCACGGCTCTGCGTGTCCTGCGCAGGGTTTGTCGAAACCGCGTCGCTTTGGTAGGGGACGCGTCTGGCTGTGTCGATTCGCTCACGGGCGAGGGCTTGGGTTTGGCTTTCAGACAGGCAGAGGCTTTGGCGGCGGCCATTGCCTGCGGCGATCTTACTCGCTACCAGGTAGCACATCGCCGCATCAATCGCGTGCCCGAGATCATGTCGAGGTTGCTTTTGGCCCTGGAGAATCGTCACAGGCTGCGTCGGCGCGCCATCCTTGCGCTGGCGAAGGAGCCTCGTTTGTTTGAGCGGCTTCTCGCGGCCCACACCGGCACCTTCTCTCCCTTGAATATTGGTTTTGGCAATCTTCTCAGACTGGGCCGGAGGCTGATTGTCGAGCCCAGTTGAGAAATCCAGTTCACGGAGTTCAAGTCACATGATGAGACTGGACAGCCTGCGTGAAAACTCGTTTCGGAGTGCAGCGCATTCCGTTGGCCGAGTTCAACGAAGAATTCTGCCTGCCCTTGGGAGCGCGCTGTTGCTCCTTTCAACCGTCCGGCACGCACGCGCTCAAGAAACCGTGCTGGAACTCAATCCGGCGCAGACCCAGATTGGTTTCACGCTGGGTGATGTACTGCACACCGTACACGGGATCTTCAAGCTGAGACAGGGGACGATCAGTTTCAACCCTGCCACGGGCCAAGCCGGCGGCCTAATAGTGGTCGACGCAACCAGTGGCGACAGCGGCAGCCACGCCCGCGACCGCAAGATGCATAAGGACGTGCTCCAGAGCGAACAATACCCTGAGATCACGTTTGTGCCCCAGCGGGTACAAGGCCAGGTTCTGCCGGCAGGCGATTTCAGAGTCCAGGTTGACGGCATCTTCACAATGCACGGAGAAAGCCGTCCGCTTACCCTCCTCGTGCAGGCGAATGCGACCGGCGAACAGCTATCCGCCAACGTGACTTTCAGCGTTCCCTACGTGAACTGGGGGGTCAAGAATCCGAGCACGCTATTCCTGCGTGTGAATAGTACGGTCGACATCGCCATTCAGGCGGTGGGGCACGTAAGGCTTGTTGCCGCTCACTAAACGGGGTTTCAAAGTCACAAAACAATGAGTAATAAACACTGTTGCCCAACTCTGCTGCCGGCGTTCATGGCTTTTGCGATTAGCCTTTGCGCTAAGGCATTGCCAGTTCAGACCCTGAGGGGCGAGGTGCTGGACGACAACAACGCTCCAATCGCAGGTGCGTCTTGCACGCTCGCCGGCCCGGGCTTGCGCGAAGGAGCGCTGACTCGAGCAACCGGAGAACAGGGCAAGTTTGAATTCACGGGACTCATCCCCGGCAGGTATGATCTGACCTGCGCAGCACTGGGATATGAGCCGATCGTTGAGAAGGACGTATCGATCAGCGAAGCAGAGCCGCCATTCATCCAAGTTGTTTTGCCCCGCGAGGAGGTCGTGCACCAACAAATCGAGGTAAAGGAGAAATCGCCGGCCGTCTCCTTGGAAACCACCGCACCGCCCGCGGCAATCAACTCAGGGCAGCTTCGCACGCTCCCTTTGGCGGAGCAGAAATTCCTGGCTGCTTTGCCGCTCGTGCCTGGGGTCATTCGGACCCCCGACGGCAGAATAAACATCAAAGGCGTGACGGAGAATCAGGGCATGTTGCTGATCGATTCTGCTGAGACTGTCGATCCCGTAACAGGCAGTTTTTCAATTCGAGTTCCCATCGATGCCGTGGAATCGGTGGAGGTCCAGAAGACCGCCTACCAAGCACAGTATGGCCGCTTCACCGGCGGGCTGACAAGCGTCCAGACTAAGGCTCCACTGGACCGCTGGAATTGGGAACTGAATGATTTTCTCCCCAGCCCGCGCATCGAAGGCGGGCACATTGTGGGCATACAGGACGACTCACCACGCCTCAGCTTCACTGGTCCCATTCTCAAGGACAAACTAACTTTTTCACAATACACGGTTTACGATATCAATAACCAACCTGTGCGCGGGCTGGCGTGGCCAAACAACGAGATCAAGCAGCGTGGGTTCGAGTCGTTTTCAGACCTTTACTACGTCGCTTCCCCGCAAAATCTTGTGACTGCCAATTTGAAAATCTTTCCTTTGCGCAGGCAATACGCCAACATCGACTCTTTCCTGCAGCAGACGGCGTCTTCCGATTACGGGCAGAGCGGATTTTCGGTCGGCGCCACGGACCGCTATATGTTTTCGGGAGGCGGAGTGCTGACCTCTCTTTTCCAGTACACCGATTTTGACAGCTACGCGCACGGGCAAGGCTCACAGGACATGATCCTGACGCCGGACAATTGGGATGGAAACTGGTTCAACGCCTGGACGCGGGCAGGACGGCAGCAAGAACTTCTCCAGGATTACCAGCCAGGAACTAAGAACTGGGCCGGTCGCCACACAGTGAAAGTGGGCGGGGGTCTGATTCATCGCTCCTATAGCGATAACAGCAAATCTCACCCGGTGCAACTCGTGCGCGCGGACGGCTCACTCGCGGAGCAGATCACGTTTCAGGGAACTGGCGTCTTGAAAGCACAGGATTCCGAATTATCGCTCTTCGCCCAGGATCACTGGACGGTGACCGATCATCTCGCTCTTGATTACGGCGGGCGCTTTTCCGGGCAAACACTGGGCACGCGTGCGGCGTTTGCCCCGCGCCTCGGCCTGGCCTATTCGCCGTGGCGTAATGGAAAGACGATCCTCCGCTCGGGCGTCGGCCTCTTCTACGATCGGCTGCCGCTGCTGGCCGGAGATTTCACCCAGAACCTGACGCGAGTCGTCACTTACTACGATCCCCAGGGAATCCCAACGGGCCCACCGACCGTGCTCCAGAACTTCTACCAGAAAAAGGACGATAACGGAATTATTGTGCCCTCCAACAACCGGCTCGACAGCACGCCCTTCAACCTCACCTGGAATGTCGAATTGGACCAGGAAATTCGACCTAATGTGATCGCTCGCGTGAACTACCTCAGCAGCCGCTCCTGCGACGAATTCATCGTCAACCCGCTCGAAAATGCCCCCAGCGGCTCGCTGATGCTTCTCAGCAACACCGGCTCGTCGCATTATCATGAACTGGAAACCACCTTGCGCTTTAAGGTCCGTGAGAATGCCGACATCAACGTGTCGTATGTTAGCAGCGTTGCCCGCGGAGACCTGAACACGCTCTCCTCGGTCTTCGTGCCCTTCGAACAACCGGTTATCCGGCCGAATTCCTTTTCCACTTTGCCGAGCAACGTTCCCAACCGGTTAGTGACCTGGGGCCGGCTCAAGCTTCCCTGGGACATTACCGCCGGCCCCGTGCTCGACCTTCACACTGGCTTCCCTTACTCCGCCGTTGACGTTCTCCAGAACTACGTCGGAACGCCCAACAGCCTTCGTTTCCCAACTTATTTTTCGCTCGACCTGCAACTCTCCAAGGACTTTCGCATGCGCTGGATCCCTTGGGCCAAGAACCACAAGTTCCGCGGGGCGATACGAATCTTCAATCTCACTGACCATGGAAATTTCCGCGACGTTCACAACAACCTCACTTCCGCATACTTCGGCCAATTCACGGGCTTTCAGCACCGGTTCTATGACGTTTCGCTGGACGTAATTTACTGAAGAACATGCGGGACAGCTTTCCATCCTGCGGACCGAATAGTCCAGTTTGCCGAGATCTCTGCAACTTGGATCAAGACGCACTCGGGGGGCTTCTTCCGATTGGCCGATTCGTTCCTCTAATCTGAAGTCTGCCGGGGAGCCAAAGACGTCTTCTCGGTTCTGGGAGCATGTCCGCTGGTTGCGTCGCTGCGTCCTGACTCTGCGCGTTGCTGTACGCACATGATCGACAGGGCTGTGGATGCTTTGATTGAAGGGTCAGCCTCCCCGGCGGAATCAACGGCCAGGATCTTACGAGTCAAGGGCAGGATGAAGGCGGAAGCCAGCCGCAAACGCAAGCGGCGGATCATCAAATAGACGCCGGACCGGTCGGTGTGACGGTCAGGAGTTTCGAGTGGAATGAGCCCATTCGAAATCACAGGCTCACGCGATTTCGGCCGGACTGCTTACTCGCGTAGAGATGCTGATCCGCCCTTTTCAAGAGGGACTGGGGTGAATCCCCAGGAGCCGCCATGGTCGCGCCCAGGGAGATGGTTACGCCTATTTGTGCGCCGTCCACAGCCACAGTAGACTTTGCCACCAGCTTCCTGATCTTCTCCGACGCCTTGGCCAGCCCTTCTCTCGCAATGCCGGGTAGAATCGCCAAGAATTCATCGCCGCCCCAGCGTCCTACTACGTCCGACGCGCGTAAACAGTTGGAGAGGGTTCTAGCCACAGTGAGCAGCGCCACATCTCCGGCGGCATGCCCACAGGTATCGTTGATGCTCTTGAATTCATCTATGTCGGCCAACATGACTCCCAAGGGGGCGCCGGACTTGAAATGCTCGTTGAGTTGGTGTGCGAGCTGTTGTTCCAAATACCTACGGTTCCCCACCTGTGAGGTCGGGTCAAGAAACGCAAGATTCGCAAGTTCCTTAGCTCGCTCCCGCACCGCTCTCTGCCGGGAGTTATCACTGAAGATTTCGACCGCACCGACAACTTCTCCGTCGCGATTGCGGATTGGGCAGACACGCACCTCCACGGGAACTCTATGGCCGCTCTTATGGTGAAAGTAAACCTCCGTCCGACGCGGATACCCATCCTCCATGGTACGGCTGAGAGGGCACTCCCCCGCGCAGAGAAGGCACCCGCTATCGTCGACGTGCATTAGGAAGTTGTCGGAGCAGCATCTCCCAAGAATCTCCTGAGCCGTATATCCGGTAAGGTCTTCCGCCGCTTGGTTCCAGTATGTTATCCGACGTTCGCGATCGGTGAAGTAGACACCGTCAAGAAGGTTGTCTAGCACATGTTTGAAAAGATTGGTCGGCTCATTTGAGCATGAAGCCGGAGGGAAAGAAACCTCAGACGTCATCTGTCGTCTCCTGATCAAATACCACGAACGGCTCGATACCTAATGAACCACGGCTGCCACCATTCCGCGCTATGTCAGCTGGAGCTACGATCTTACGCCGCGCGCCGGGACAGTTGTTCATGGACGGGCGGAATCATCGTGGTCGGGCAGTCGGTTTTGGTGCCAATTATAAAGCGTTCTCTTTGATGGAATTGATCGTTCTACTTCTTCCAGCCATTTGGCGAACTGCGCCAGATCGAGTGGCTTCTTGAACAGCGCACAGCCAAGGCGAGAGGCACGGGAGAGATCCTCATCCGAGAAATCTCCGGACATCAATGCAAAGTGTGGTCGCACACACCCTTTCTGGATCAGTCGCTCAAGAAACTCGATCCCGTTCTCGTGCATCATGTTCAGGTCCGAGATTATAACGTCAGCACAAGTGGTGAACCCGGGGCACGGGCACTTTCCCAATACGTGGAGTGGACACAACCGGGGGTCAGAAAACGTAAAGACCTCGTACCCGAGGTGGTCCAAAAAGGACTCCAACACCCTCCGAATCACAGAGTTGTCGTCCAGAATGACGGCACGATATCTCTTGGTGGACACGTAGGAGCACCTTTCGACGCGTGAGCAGAACTAAAAGGGTATCAACAGCCTTATCAAATTGTGGGGGCTTTCCCCCACTGGACATCCTGTCACTTGGTGGGGAGCAAGCTTGTTTCCAATCCTCGCATGAACCTAGGGAACCGCCAAGCCCGACTAACGCGAATCAGTAGGTGCTTGCTTCTTAAGACTGAGTCCGCCTTGGCCTTGCCCTCCCACAAACGTTGCCACGAATCTGTGATCGGCGTCACAAACAACGGGCTTATCCGTCACTGAAGTTGGGATTTCCGTGGCATAGCTTACCTAGTGTGCGCAAGTGGTTCTGGCTTGTTCGTATTGAGGTGTATCTGGTTTCCGAAGTGGTTGCATCACCTTGATCACTGCGCGGGCACCCGAACCGAGTGAACGGGCATGACCGACAAACCAGAGCCATGAATTTACTCGGGACGCGTCTCGAACATTTGTACATGTCAAGGCCGATCAGATTCAACCAGTGAATCAGCTGTCTGATGTGCCCAAGTAGCCGGGCGAGGAAAATGCCGATGAGCATGAGCCTCAGAAACTGGAAGCTTGGGGTCACACCCCTGGGTAAATGGGCCTCAGCCGTTTTGTTTACTCTCCATTTGCTGTTCGCTGGAATCGCCTTACTGGTCTTTCCAACGGCAGTTCTAACCCAAAACGCCGGCGGCTCGGACTGGACTGAAGCCTCTGGCCTGCGCTACCTGAGCCCTATCGACCTCAAACTCTCGCCGGATGGCCAACGGCTTTACGTGGTCTGCGAAGACAGTGATCTCTTGCTGGTGGTGGACACCCATGGTGGGCAAGTTACAGAGCGCATCAAAGTCGGTCACAGACCTAGGGCGATCGCTGTCACTCCCGCCGGAGAAGCGCTCTATGTTTCAAACGAGTGGGACGATACGATCACCGAGATTGATGCGCAATCACTGCAGCCCCTCAGGACCCTCAAGGTTGGTTGGGGCCCTGTTGGGCTAACAACCGACCGACCGGGAAAGGTGCTGTATGTGGCGAACACCTTGGGGAATGATGTTTCCCTTCTTGACCTCTTGTCCGGAAAGGAGATTAAGAGACTAGGCAGCGGAGTATTTCCTGAATATATCGCTCTTTCGCAGGACAAAAGTCAGGTCTACGTGTCGAACCTGCTAGCGCGCGCGGGGCCTTCCGACCAACCTCCGGTTTCCGAGCTGACTGTAATCGACACGCGTAAGGAAATTGTCGCCGAAAGGATTCTCGTACCAGGAGTTATCCAGCTTCGGCACATCGCGGAAGTTCCCTCCGAGGCAGGGGGATATTTGCTCATTCCCTTCATGCGGCCCAAGAACCTCAATCCGTTGGTTCAAATCGAGCAGGGCTGGTACTTGACGCATGGACTGGCGATGATTCGACCCTTCTCTTCCCGTGCTGGGCTCGTCGCGAAATCACGGGTCGGCGAGGTGTTGTTGGACGATATTGACTATTATTATGCCGATGGGTTCGGTGCGGCCTGCACACCGGACGGCAAGCGGACGCTGGTAACAGCTGCCGGCGCCAATGTCGTCTCCGTCATTGATAACGCAAAGCTGAATCAATTGCAGCGCCGCATGCCGCCGGATAAGCCTGAAGCGTTGGCGAACCGGCTCGATTCCGCCCGCCAATTTGTAGTCCGCCGTATTCCTACCGGACGTGAGCCCACCGGCATCGCTGTCGCTCCAGACGGCCGTTTCGCCTACATCGCCAACCGTCTGGACGACACGGTGAGTGTAGTGGATTTGGCGAAGTTGACGGTTTTTTCCACGATTGACTTGGGCGGGCCAAAAGAGATTACTGCCGTGCGCCGAGGCGAACGTTTGTTTTATGACGCCAGCTTCTGTTTTCAGGGGCAATTGGCGTGTGCGACTTGTCATCCCCATGAAGGGCTTTCCGATGGACTGACGTGGATGCTCGAAACTCCCAAGCTCGGCCGGGATGTGGTAGAAAACAGAACGCTGCTCGGGATTGCCGACACCTCCCCTTTCAAGTGGAACGGCAAGAACCGAGACCTCGCCACGCAGGCCGGCCCGCGCGCTGCCGCGTTCATTTTTCGGTCGCAAGGCTTCAGTGCTCGCGAGGCACAGGATGTCCAGAGTTTTATCCAGTCGCTTACACTGCCCCGCAATCCGCACCTCGGTTCCGACCGCGAACTGACTGAAGCGCAGGAGCGGGGACGGGAGATCTTCTTTCGAACAAAGACCAATAATGGCTCTCTCATTCCCCCCGAAAACCGGTGCTATTTCTGTCATCCCCCGGCGACGCATTACACGTCGAGGGTGCAGATCAATGTCGGCACAGCGACGACGTACGACACAATCAGGGAGTTTGACATTCCGCAACTCGAAAGCGTCTACATGAGAGCTCCATACCTCCACAACGGTGAGGCCCAGACGCTCGAGGAAATCTGGACCAAGTTCAATCCCGAGGACAAGCACGGTATCACTTCGGACATGGACAAGTTGCAGCTAAACGATCTGATTGAGTTTCTAAAAACCTTATGAAGATAGAACATTGTGCCAACGTTCATCCTGGGCCGATGAGTGGCGCCGCTCGCGCGGCGCAGGAGTGGAGCCCGTGCCGCAACTGATGGTTAGTCCTGATGCTTATGATGTGATCCTCGTCGGTTCAGGGGCCGGCGGGGGGATGGCCGCCTACGTTTTGGCAAAAGCCGGCGCCAAGTGCCTCATGTTGGAGGCAGGGAGTTGGTTCGACGCGGCCCGCGATTCAAAGTGGCTGGAGTGGGGCTACGACGCACCGCACCGGGCTGCACCCACTCCCGAGCACCCCCTTGGCTACTTCAACGCCAGCGTCGGTGGTTGGGAGATTGAAGGCGAACCTTATACTTCCGCGCCCGGCACCGACTGGAAGTGGTTTCGGTCACGCATGCTGGGAGGCCGCACCAATGCCTGGGGACGCATCTCCCTGCGCAATGGGCCCTATGATTTCAAGCCCTATAGCCGCGACGGCAAAGGCTTTGATTGGCCGATCAGTTACGATGATTTGGCACCCTATTACGACAAGGTCGAAGAACTGATCGGGGTGTTCGGCTCCCAGGAGGGCCTGGAGAACTGCCCCGACGGGAAATTCCTGCCGCCGCCCACTGCACGTTGTTACGAATTACTCATCCAAAAGGCCTGCGGAGAGCTTCGCATACCGTGCGTCCCGCCTCGTCTGGCCATCCTGACGCGCCCCCTGAACGGGCGGCCTCCATGCCACTACGTCGCCCAGTGTAGCCGATGTTGCCGGCTCTCCTCTAATTTCTCCTCGCCTGCTGTGCTGCTCATTCCGGCCCAGGCCACGGGCAATCTGGAGATCCGGTGTGATGCGATGGTGCGTGAGGTCCTTACGGTCCCGGATGGCCGGGCCAGTGGGGTTTCTTACATCGACAAGAAAACCCGGCAGGAAGTTCAGGTTCGCGGAAAAGTCATCGTGCTGGCGGCCAGTGCCTGCGAAACGGCTCGCCTGTTGCTGAACTCTCACAGTCGTCAATTCCCAAATGGGCTCGCCAACTCCAGCGGCATGGTCGGCAAGTTCGTCATGGACACGGTGATGTCCGACGTCAAAGGGTTCCTTCCCAGCCTCATGGACTTGCCTCCCCACAACGAAGACGGTGTGGGAGGGATGCATCTTTACATGCCCTGGTGGAATTACCAGAAGCAATCGCGTCACGAATTGCCTTTTTCGCGGGGCTATCACATCGAGTTTGGCGGAGGACGGCGGGGCGTGCCCGAACCTGGACTCCTTAGCGGGTCCCAACGTTTTCTGGGTGGGGGGTACGGGCTGCAACTCAAACGGGGCTGCCGGAAGTTGTACGGCTCGTTCGTGGACCTCCACGGGCGCGGTGAAATGGTTCCGAATGATGAGAGCTACTGCGAGATAGATAGCGGTGTCGTGGATCAGTGGGGCATTCCGATTTTGAAGTTTCACTTCAAATGGGGAGAGGATGAATTCCGCATGGCTCGCCACATGCAAGAAACGTTTCAGGAGATTGTGAGGGCTGCGGGTGGCGAAGTGGTCCAATCCGCCGGGCCGGAAGAGCAGTGGGGAATTTCAAGAGGCGGTGAATGCATCCATGAGGTCGGCGGAGTTCGAATGGGGGATGACCCGAGAACTTCAGCACTGAATCCCTATTGCCAAGCGTGGGACTGCAAGAATCTCTTCGTCGCCGACGGCGCGCCTTTCGTGAGCAACGCAGACAAGAATCCCACCCTCACCATCATGGCTCTCGCCTGGCGCACTTCGGAATATATAGCAGACCAGGTACGCAAGCAGAACGTCTGATGATCAGCAAGTATCGCCGAATGGAGACACTGTGGAAACGAAGAAGAATTCAGGCCTCAATGCACGCCTGGAGCGGCGCGCGATCCTCAGGCTGATGGCGGCAATGCCCGCAGGCGCGCTGTTTTCCGCGGCCCGGAGAGCGACTGCCATGCCGAAAGAACTGGCCACCGAACTCGTTTCTCCGGAAGTCGCGGCGCCTTATCAACCGAAGGTCTTCAATCCGCATGAGTGGAAGACAGTTCAAGCTCTTTGTGACCTGATCATTCCCGCCGACGAGCGCTCGGTGAGCGCTACAGCCGCAGGTGTTCCGGAATTCATCGACGACTGGCTGGACTTCCAGCGGGGCGATCTGCTCTCCTCAGTCCGCGGAGGCTTGACATGGCTCGACATCGAGTGCAACCGCTTGTTCGGTACTGATTTAATCGCTTCCACGGCCGGCCAGCAAGAACAAATCCTCGACCGCATTGCTTATCCGAAAAAGGCAGCACCGGAGGATGCGAGTGCTGTTGCCTTCTTTAACCATTTCCGGGACCTGGTAGTGAGCGGATTCTTCACCAGCGAGACAGGGATAAAAGACCTGCCCTACCTCGGAAACGAACCCCAATCAGACTGGCAAGGGTGCCCGGCTCCCGTATTAGCGAAACTCGGCCTGGTGGGTGAGCGCACGGAGTAATTAACGCTCGCCAAAAATAAATCTCCCACAAACCGACTAATCGCAATCTGGTGTTCTTCGGAAGTTGCCTTGTCTTGACCGGCGAAACGGCGACTTGTTCCGCACCAACCTCAATTGACCGGTAGGGCTGTCTAGAGAGCAGTTAGGAGGGCATTTGCAGTCTCAAGTTCCAAGGACTTAGTGATCGTGAGGGTCCCGCCATTCACGCGAATTACTCCGCGGTGTTTCCAATCGCTCAGAATGCGACTTACGCTCTCACGAGAAGAGCCGATGTTTTGGGCAATCTCTTCGTGAGTCATGAAAAGTGCAATACGCAGCCCGTCAGGTGACTGCTGCCCGTGCTTCTGTGCCCACTGCAAGAGGAACTGGGTGAGCTTCGAGTAAGTATCCGGCGCGAGAGCGAGCATCCGTGTCTGCTGCCATGCCTTACCCAGCTCCATGCTGAGATGCTTGGCCACGCGGATCGCTACGTCGGGGTTGGCGCGCATGAACTGCAGAAACTCCAGTCGCGGAATGAAACTCACCTGGCTTGCACCGAGCGTCTCCGCGGTGACCGGATAAGCTTCGTCTGCCATCAGGGAACTGAGGCCAAGCACTTCCCCATGCTCAACAATGCGGACCGTGAGGCTCTGGCCGTCAGCAGAGTTCAGATAAAGCTTCGCCTCGCCTGAGCACATGATGTAGAGCCCTCGAGCTGGCTGGCCCTCCACAAACAGCATAACCCCTTTGGGGTAAAAAGCTGTCTGGCGCAGAGAATTCAGCGTGGACAACGCAGCGTGAGGCAGTTGGCAAAAGATTCCTTCTTCCCGCAGGGCGCAACCAAGGCAGCTTTCCACGATTCGTAGGTTATGAGGACCTCTTGGTCCATCGGCAGCCATCAGGTGCTCCCAGAAACGCCAATTGCTACAAATTGTACCGCAAGACAGGGAATATAGCAAAAACTTCAACAAAAATGGCACTGTAGTAAGTCATTATGTCCATATTAGTGCCTTTGTGATGAACGTCACGTAGTCTCTCTAGTGCCCCCCTGGGGTTTGCTCTCGACTCAGATATGTTACGGCATTGCGCAGGCGGCTCTGGCGGACGACCGTCGTTTCACATTCCGGCTGAGTTGACCCGGACACTTAGTCATACCCGGGCTGAGCGGACCTTGTGATGACCGTCACAACGTCCACGTGCACCCGTCACTGAGGTTCGTTCACGCCTGACTTAAATTACAACACAGGCCAACCTCTCCGCAGGGTCAGGCATGGAGAAGCGGCCCCTATCGCGAATCTGAGGTGGAAAAATGAAAACTAGGACTCAAGCGACTCTCGCACTCAGCTACCTGATGTTGGGCCTTCTTCTCGCCAGCAACAGCCAGGCGGGCGAGATTAAGGGCAAAGTCACTGTGCAGCGAATTCGCTCCGCTGGAAATATCGCTGTCTACATCGACGCCATTCCCGGCAAGGATTTCACTGCGCCCGAGAAGCACGTCGTGGAAGATCAGAAGCACATGGCCTTCTCGCCTCATGTCCTGGTGGTCTTGAAAGGGACCA